>Ga0192647_100438_pt1 | contig 29394 bp, 27 predicted proteins | sample LauGreFa1BDMLBSN_2_FD_133046 | JGI IMG/M metagenome (GOLD analysis project Ga0192647, IMG submission 133046) | Freshwater lake microbial communities from Lake Michigan, USA - Fa13.BD.MLB.SN - reassembly | ecosystem: Environmental > Aquatic > Freshwater > Lake | place: Lake Michigan, USA... | reverse complement strand
ATAATCAATTAATCTATCCCCTCATAGCAATACTTTTATTGAGATTACACACCACTTCAGATATTAAAGTATAATTAAAATATGGTAAATCAAGCAGATAAAGTATGTCAGAAATACAATTTGAGCTAAAACGGCGAAGAACTTTTGCAATTATATCGCATCCAGATGCGGGCAAAACCACCATCACTGAGAAACTTTTACTTTTTGGGGGTGCAATTCAGCTTGCTGGCTCAGTTAAAGGTCGTAAGGCTGCTCGTCATGCCACATCTGATTGGATGGAAATGGAGAAAGAGCGGGGGATTTCTGTTACTACTTCAGTTATGCAGTTTGAGCACAACGATTGTATTATTAATCTTCTTGATACACCTGGGCATGAAGACTTTTCTGAAGATACTTATAGAACCTTGACTGCAGTTGATTCTGCGTTAATGGTAATTGATGTGGCAAAAGGTGTTGAAACTAGAACTATTAATTTAATGGAAGTCTGTAGGTTGCGGACTACCCCTATTCTAACTTTTATTAATAAGCTTGATAGAGAGGGGCGTGAACCAATAGAATTATTAGATGAGGTTGAGACTGTCCTTAACATTAACTGTGCACCCATGACGTGGCCTATCGGTATGGGTAAACGTTTTAAAGGGGTATATCATCTTTATAAAGATGAAGTTCATTTGTTTAGCGCTCAACATGGTGGAAAAATCGCACAGGCAGAAATAATTAAGGGTTTATATAACCCTAAACTAGATGAATTACTCAAAGATCAAGCTGCAGAATTACGTGATGAGATTGATTTGGTTAAAGGCGCCAGTCATGAGTTTCTTCTAGAAGATTATTTATCTGGTAATTTAACGCCAGTTTTTTTTGGGTCAGCAATTAATAATTTTGGTATTCTTGAGTTACTTGATGCACTCGCTGAATATGCACCATCTCCACAATGCCGTCAGGCGGAACAACGATTAGTTAATCCTCAAGAGGAAAAATTTACTGGTTTCGTTTTTAAAGTTCAAGCGAACATGGATCCTTCTCATAGGGATAGGGTGGCCTTTTTAAGAGTCTGCTCTGGAAAATTTGATAAAGGAATGAAAGTTAATCATGTAAGGTTGGGAAAAAATATTCATGTAGCTAATGCAATTACTTTCCAAGCTGATACGCGTAAAAGTGTAGAAGAGGCTTTTCCAGGCGATATAATCGGGTTGCATAATCACGGTACAATTCAGGTTGGTGATACGTTTACCCAAGGAGAGGTCCTTAAATATGGTGGTATTCCTTATTTTGCACCTGAACTATTTAGGCGAGTGATTTTAAAGGATCCATTAAGGGCTAAATCATTACAAAAAGGCCTTGTTCAATTAACAGAAGAGGGTGCTACACAATTATTTAAGCCACTTAAAAATAATGACTTAATATTGGGAGCTGTCGGTATATTACAATTTGACGTTACAGCTTTTCGCCTTAAAGGAGAGTATAACGTTGAATGTGTTTATGATGTAGTTCCAATTTCAACTGTACGTTGGGTAAGCTCAAATAAGCCTGCTAAACTTGAAGAGTTTAAAAATAAAGCTTTTGAAAATCTTGCGGAAGACGGTGGTGGGTATCTGGTTTATTTAGCAAATAGTCGAGTTAATCTTCAGCTGACTGAAGAGCGTTGGCCTGATATTAACTTTAGCTCAACTAGAGAGCTATAAACTAATTAAAAATAGGTGATAGAGTTTAAAAATAATTAGTTATTTGTACGGTTGCTTACAGTAGGTTTATATTGTGAATCATTAATTTGTTATGGCTCACATGCGGATTGTTGTTGTAAATCAATTTTAGGTAATTTTTTTATTTATTTTGTCTATTTGTCATTGCGTTGTTCTTAATAAGAGCTATTATTTTATAATATTATAGTTTTTAGGAGTTTATTGTGGGCGAACAATCTTGGATGAGCACAAAAGAAGCAGCGGCTTTGTTGGAGGTAAGTCAACGTACAGTGCAAAATTGGGTTGATAGTGGAAAAATAAAAGCTAACTTAACTATGGGAGGCCATAGGAGATTGAGTCGTGTTGATGTTATAAGACATTTATCAACGATCAGGCCCATTTTATTGCAAGATGATAATAACCCTTCTTTTCCAGAAATTGGTGATAATACTTTATTGAGAGTACTTTTTGTAGAGGATGATTATGCAATTTTAAGGCTTTGTGAGCTGCAATTTGGACAGTTCAATATACAGCATAAGCTATATCTGGCTACAAATGCTTATCAAGGCTTAATGATGGTTGGTAAGTATCAACCTCATCTTATTTTTACAGATCTCAATATGCCAAATATTGATGGTATACATATGATTAATGAAATCATTAGAATACCCGATATGAAAGACACTAGGATTGTAGTGGTAACAGGGATGGAAGCCCGTGATATTGATAAGCTGGGAACCATACCTGATGGTGTTATGGTTCTACCCAAACCTATACCTTTTAAAACTGTTGAGACTATATTATACCAAGCCGCTAATTCACTTACGTTGGCACAAAATAAGTCTTATTAGATAAGACATTATTTTTTTGGCGATCTTTATGAATTATGAAAAGGTCGCGCTATTGAATCAATAATTATTTCAAAATTTAGCTTCTTTCTATCTCAATTTGAGAAGTATTCTAATTTTACATTTACTGTAGTTCCATTTCCAATGCGACTAACTATATCAATACTTCCATTTAGTTTATCAATGATTTTTTTTACAGTAAACATCCCGACACCATTGCCAGGGATATATCCAGAAGGTTCTCCTCTATAGAAAGGGACATAAATATTTTTAATTTGTTCAGCAGACATTCCTATTCCAGAATCGCTAATTGCAAAGTTAATCCATTGTCTATCAATAGAATTGCACAAGCTTACGGATAGGTAAATATTTACTTTGCCAAGCGAATACTTAAAGGCATTTGATAAAATATTATTTAATATAATTTTTGTTAGGGGTCTGTTAATTAAACAATATGAAATATTTTTATCTATATTCATTGTAATTTTACCGCCTTCATAATCTTCAAATTCTGATACTAGACCTAATAAATACTGGTTTAGATCTGTTTTTTCCAATAGGCCATTATCATCATCCAAAAGCACATCACTGAAGATATTATTTTGTGTTTTTTTAAGAATCGCTGATCGGTTGTTAATGTCGAAGTTGATTACATTTTCGGTATTGTTCAATTTCTCAATATGGGGAGTATCAATTTTATTGAGATCATTAATTAGTGAAGAAAAATTTCCGAGATGCTTGGTTTTCTTATTGCTTAATTTGGTGTCTGAATTTTCTTTAACCGATTGTTCTTTAATATTTTTATTTGTAAATGATTGCATGGATATTGTCCTGTATTCAATGATGTGGCCTATATATTTACTATGTCAAAACACTTTAACTACTCGTATTGAAATTAATGAGTAATCACTGAATTACTTGTGTTTGGATACATTTAAATTAAAGAATAGTACAAAATAGAAATACTACAACTATTTATATAAATAATATGAAGAATTAGTGCAATTATTTTACTTTTTATTAATTAGTCTTTTACCAATGGTTTTTGGGTGGGTAAAGGAATTTAAGTTATTTGTATTGAAGAATGACCGCTTATCAAAATTTATAAGCGGTCATGATTGGGTTTATCGAGAAAGCGTGGATATTAAAAGTTTATACAGTTTGCCTTTAACTCTGCTTTTGTTCATTATTCAATGCATTTTTACCGCTTAGTTTTCTCATTTCTACTGGCGATATCCTGCCTTTTGATGAAACTTTATCATAAACTTCATCGAAAGCTTGTTTACAAAGTGGAAGTTGTTCTCTTAGGTGATCATAATTGCTATGGTCGAACATTCTTCTAAAGTCTTCTCTAGTAAGCATTGTTTTGGCATATAAGGCTTGATATCCATTATGATCAACGACAAATTTTTCAAGTAAGGGCATAGCAGAAGCGCTATCAAAATTATTTTTTAAAGGTGTGCCGTAAGCGCCTATATCTACATACATTTCATCGACTGTGCCATCTTTTTTTCGAAGTGGATGCACAAATCCTTGTTGTCGTTCGTTGTCTATTATAGCCATTGGAGATAGCCATAATGGGTAAAGATTAAAATGATTATCAAAATATTGAATAGATTGTTTCAAATATTGGATAGGCATCAGCATATCTTGTACGACATGAAATTTCTCTCTAAGCCTGCGTGTCGTTTCAGTTTCAGTATATTTTAATAACTCAATACTGGGCGGTAGAGCCCAGCCTAACAAACATCTAAATAGTGGGTTATTTCCAAAGGGTATTATCTCTTCCATAGTCCAAAAATAACTACGAGTGTGTCGATGATAATAATCTCTCAATGGAATATATTCGAAACCAGATTGTTCATTTTTTAGATACGTTTCTGCATGTTTATAGAACCAAGGCTTATACCATCGTCCGATGGGGTTAAAGTGCCCGTCTGATTTTATCTCATCAGTAAAAGTACCTGTCATAATGACTGCATTGTCACGGCTATAAACCAAGCCTTCAACAAAATCGTTGTCTTTTGTGTTTCGTGAAGCCGTTTCGAAAACTTCAGTCATGTGTTCAAGACTAAATACAGGCTGGTAATGCAGTTTGATAAATTTTTTCGCAGGAATTATTTTTAGCTCAGCAGCAACAAGAAAGCCCAAAGTGCCGTGGCTCCAAGGGATCTGATAGAATAATTCTGCATTTTCCATCGGACTACAATGAATAAGCTCTCCGTTAGCAGTCACAAGATCGAGAGATACACAAATTGATTGGAATAGTCCATATTTGTGGCTACTAGACTCTATTCCGAAGCCCATAATCAAGCCACCTACTGTCAGGCTGTCTAATTCCGGGACAACAGCTAATGTCCAGCCTTTTGATAGTAAATTACGGGAAATTTGTCCCATAGTTGCTAACGGCTCTACTCTAACAGTTTCGTTTTCTTTCACTATTTCGATGATATCGTAAAGTCCGATATCGATATTACGATGAGTAAGTTTGTATTTGGGTACCAATTCACTCATAGCCTTCCAGCCGGAGCGTGCTGTACAAAGTTTTTCATTGCTACCGTCTTTTTTCCAATCTTCAATCTGTTGTATTATGTTTTGTAGCTTTTGTTCATGTTTTGCAGGGGCGCTTTTAAGCCAAAAAACAAGCAGATTACGGACGGTTGTATATGTGCTGTATATTGTTGAAACAGGAAGCAGAATAAGAGTAGCAAATATGCCCCGATAATGCGTCAGAATGTGTTCGAAAAATTCACTGGTTTTTGACATGCAGATATCCCTTTAACTTTAATTATTATTCTCAAGATAATGGTTAAAGTGCTCATAATAGCAGACCAATCCCATTACTCGTAAAGGTAAATATCGGCTTAAAAAATGCAAGTTGAGTTGCAGGGGATAAGAAAGGAGAATAAGGTTTTAATCTAAAAAATAGAAGTTGACTATTATTATGTAATTTCTAGAATTTGAGATGCGTTCATTTAGTACTTAACTAAAATATGCGGCATCGCTAACGCTAGCCGCATATTGCACAATTTAAAGTTTACTCTTTTAAAGCTTTCAATACAGCCTGCATTGTTGCATTAGCATCCCCAAATAACATGCGGGTGTTTTCAAGGACAAACAAGGGATTACCTACGCCTGCATAACCGGAAGCCATACTGCGTTTAAGGACAATAGTGGTTTCACCTTTCCAACATTCCAATACGGGCATGCCTGCAATTGGACTGTTGGGGTCATTGAGTGCCGATGGGTTAACAATATCATTAGCGCCGATGACAATAGATACGTCAACATTAGCAAAGTCATCATTAATTTCATCCATTTCATAGACGATGTCGTAAGGGACTTTAGCTTCCGCTAATAAAACATTCATGTGGCCTGGCATACGCCCTGCAACTGGATGGATGCCAAAACGCACCTTTTTACCTTTTTCCCTTAATAGTTTGGTGATTTCATTAACAGTATGTTGGGCCTGTGCAACTGCCATCCCATAGCCGGGAATAATCATGATATTTTTAGCAGCTTTCAGTAATTGTGCGGTTTCTTCAGCATCTATTGGTTGTATTTCACCTTCAATGGCCATAGCTTCTCCACCTGATGCTGTGCCAAATCCTCCGGCTATGACGCTAAGAAAATGCCGATTCATGGCGCGGCACATGATGTAGCTCAAGATTGCACCGCTGCTACCTACCAATGCACCGGTAACAATCAATAAGTCGTTGCTTAACATAAAGCCCGTCGCTGCCGCCGCCCAGCCCGAATAGCTGTTGAGCATGGAAACTACGACTGGCATATCGGCACCACCAATTGCCATTACCATGTGTACACCAAAAACCAGTGCAATAAAAGTCATTATCAACAAAGGAATTAAGCCGCCGCCATGTTCCGTTTGTTGTAAAAAGAAACCGGCAAGTACGAAAGAGGCGATTAATAAGAATAGATTAAACCAATGACGGCCAGGTAATAACATTGGCTTGCCATTTATGCGCTCACTCAATTTGCAAAAAGCAATGACTGAGCCAGAAAATGTTACCGCGCCAATCAAGATGCCCAAATAGATTTCCAATTCATGAATAGTTTTTTCTACACCGTCGATAACAACAGTGTTGTCCATAAAGTTGGCATAACCAACCAGTACTGCTGCCATACCGACTAAACTATGCATGATTGCGACTAATTCGGGCATTTGGGTCATTTCAACTTTTAATGCTGCTCTTGCACCGATACTGCCACCAATCAATAGAGCTATCATCAACACGGCGTAAGCCGAGACCGCAGCACTGAGTGTTGTTGCAGCAATGGCAATCGCCATGCCTAACATACCGTAATAATTGCCTTTTCTGGCAGTTTCTTGATTACTTAAGCCACTTAAACTTAAAATAAATAAAATAGTGGCAACGATGTAAGACATCGCAACTAAACTGTGAGTCATCGTATTCTCCAATTATTTTCTAAACATTTCTAACATGCGACGAGTGACTAAAAAACCACCTGCAATATTGATAGAGGCAATAAGAATGGCTAATCCCGCCAATGAACTTACTATGACACTTGCAGCCGATATTTGTACTAACGCGCCAATGACAATAATGCCACTTATCGCATTGGTGACGCTCATCAGCGGAGTGTGCAGGGAAGGTGAGACATTCCATATTACTTGGTAGCCAACAAAACAGGCGAGAATAAATACGGTAAAATGTGACATGAAAGATTCAGGGGCAACTGCACCAACGCTGAATAACACCAAACCCGCTATCAGTAGAGGTAATAGTTCTTTGAAAGGGTGTTTAGCAACTGAAACATGGTCAACAGTAACGGCAGGTGTCTCAGTTGGTTTAGCTGGAGACGCGGATAAGGTTGGCGGTGGTGGTGGCCAAGTGATTTTACCTTCCTTAATCACGGTTGTGCCACGTATTACCTCATCTTCCATATTGACGTTAATAATACCGTCTTTTGATGGACACAATTCAGTAAGTAAGTGGCGCAAGTTAGTGGAGTAAAGTTGGCTTGATTGATTAGCCAAACGGCTGGGTAGATTACTATAGCCAATAATCGTCACGCCTTGCTTAACGACTACGGCATCTTTTTCTGTCAACTCACAGTTACCACCTTGTTCTGCTGCTAAATCAACAATAACACTGCCTGCTTTCATGGAAGTCACCATGTCAGCGGTGATAAGTTTGGGCGCTGGTTTGCCTGGAATGAGTGCGGTTGTGACGATAATATCGACTTCTTTCGCTTGCTCAGCAAATAATGCCATTTCGGCATCAATGAATTCCTTGGACATGGTTTTGGCATAACCACCCGTACCACCGCCTTCTTCTTTAAAATCCAGCATTAAAAATTCAGCGTCCATGCTTTCAATTTGTTCTTTCACTTCGGGTCTGGTATCAAAGGAACGGACTATCGCGCCCATGCCTTTGGCAGTTCCAATGGCAGCAAGACCAGCAACACCCGCACCAATGACTAATACTTTGGCAGGCGGAATTTTGCCGGCGGCAGTAATTTGACCTGTAAAGAAGCGTCCAAAATGTTGTGCCGCCTCAATGATGGCACGATAGCCTGCTATATTAGCCATGGAACTCAAGGCATCGAGTTTTTGAGCTCTTGACATTCGTGGCACACTATCCATTGCTAGAACAGTGATTTGCTTGGCAGCTAATTTTTGCATTAATGCATCATTTTGCGCTGGCCAAATAAAACTGATTAGAAAGGAACCCGAGGATAATAGGTCGGTTTCATCCATATTTAGCTCAAGGTTGTGTTCAGGAGCTCGTACTTTCATAATTATATTGGATTGCTTCCAAAGTGCTTGAGTATCGACTATGACTTCAACTCCCACTTCTTTATAGGCTTCGTCTGAAATATTAGCGCCAAGGCCTGCGCCACTCTCGATGCTTACAGAAAACCCCAGTTTCATTATTTGCGCAGCAGCTTCTGGGGTTGTTGCTACGCGTTTTTCACCTTGGTGGATTTCTTTAGGTATACCAATCTTCATACAGTCTCCTGTGAGTGTTATTTACAGCATAATAACGTGTAATAAGGTTTTTGATGAAAGCTTAAACCCAAGTTGCTGAGCATAGGTGATTAGGCTTTTATTTTCAATAAAAAAGTAGTTAGTTATATAAGGTACTTTTGGGCTGAGATTTTTCTGGAATGAGCTCTATTGTGTTGGTCTATCGTTAAGTCAGTCTAACGTGTTATTGTTTAAAACACGTTAAAATTTTGGAAAATAAATTTTTCAAGTTATTTTAACGAAATGAAGATTTAATTAAAAAATTATGGTGCTTTAACACTTCTAAAGGTTATTGATGTACTGTTCAAAAGATTTTATTGAAACGACTGAGGGTCTTATTTTTGCGGTAGTGGCTCAAGGGGAAGAGCATGGCAAGGTACTGTGTTTTTTGCGTTATATTAAAAAGGATTCTGTATGGGTAAAAGTTTTTACTCAACAGGCAAATGCTTTTCTTGAGCAAAATTATCCGGAGTATTTACATTATTCTTTTGTTTTGGATGCTTATCTTCATAGCGTAGTCATTGAGAAGATTATTAAACATTATCGCCCCAAGCAGCGCTTACAGGACATCATCCATCAAAATCCATTGGATTTAGTTGAAAAAGATTTGTTTCAGCTTTGTATTTTATTTCGGCAAGAAGGTCTGGATTTATTTCAAATGGGTATTACGGGCTCCTTGTTGGTTAGTGCACAGAAAAATGATTCGGATATTGATCTGGTTTGTTATCAACGGGATGTTTTTCATCAGTGCAGAGCTATTATTAATAGGCTTATACAGCAGGATAAGCTACAAGAGTTGAGTGACAATGATTGGCGAGAATCTTATCAACGCCGCTCCTGTGATTTAAGTTTGATGGAGTATGTTTGGCATGAGAGGCGTAAAGCTAATAAAGCGATGATTAATGGTAGAAAGTTTGATTTGAATTTTGTTGATAGTTTGTTGCCTGCATCTGTAATAAGTTATCAAAAATGTGGAGAGATTACTTTGCGGTGCATAATAACTGAAGATATTCATGCATTTGATTACCCAGCGGAGTTTAAAACAGATCATGAATGTTATGGAACGATTGTTAGTTTTAGTGCTACTTATACAGGACAAGCTGTTAAGGGTGAAACAGTTGAAGTATCAGGTTTGGTAGAGCAAACGAAAGAAGGGTTAAAGCGTATAGTTGTTGGTTCTAGTCGTGAAGCGCCTGGCGAATATATAAAAGTAGTCTGTGTTTAAATTAAATAAATTCTCAGCAGTTATTTTTGACATGGATGGTCTCGTTTTGGATACGGAATCAACTTATCTGGTTGCTTGGCAGTTGGCAGCAAAAGAAATGGGTTACCTTCTTTCTGAAAGCTTTTGTCGATCATTGTCTGGATTGCAATATCAGGATGTTGAGCTTCAGCTAATAGCCTATTGCGGCGTTAATTTAAATATCAAATTATTCAATAGGTTAAGTGATTACTTTTGGCGTGAATACGTTAAGATTAACGGTATAATTATTAAGCCGGGTTTTGTCCAATTAATGAATTTTATTGTGCAGCAGGAAATTCCCTATTGTTTAGCAACGAATAGTTCAGCGATTAATGCTTATGAATGTCTTGAGTTTGCAGGAATAAAAGAGGTTTTTTCAATTATTGTCAGTCGTGATGATGTTCATTATGGTAAGCCTGCACCGGATATTTTTTTAAAAGCAGCTGAATTATTACGAGTCCCCATTCATAAATGTGTGGTGCTGGAAGATTCTCATGCAGGTATAGAGGCGGCATCGAGGGCAGGTGCTTTTTCAATGCTTGTGCCATCCTCAGGATTTATTGATCCTTTAACTATTGATCTTTGTGACGTGATAATGACGGATTTGTCACAAGTACTTGCTTATCTTGAATGATCTAGCTGAGGAAAGTGGGATAATCTTAATTCAGATTTATTTTTTACAACTAAGATGCCATATAAAGCGCTTGTTAAGTTCACCCATCGATTTGGTTAATAATGTATAATTTAAAGTATTTTTGGTAACACAATACGCCGTAATAGTGATGGATCAATATTCAAAAGTTTCAGTGTTTGCCCCAGCTAGATTGCATATGGGGTTTATTGATTTAAGTGGATCATTAGATCGGCACTTTGGCAGTATTGGTATTGCACTGAACGAGCATGCCACTCGCCTATCACTAACAAGTGGCGAAAAACGTGTTATTACAGGACCTTCTGCTGAACGAGCTGATAAATGCTTGACATTAATGTGTCAGGCGTTAAATGTCTCCGATAAGTTAACGGTTAACATTGAAACAGCAATTCCTGAACATATTGGGCTGGGTTCCGGTACGCAAATGTCGCTGGCAATAGGCTCAGCACTTAATGCCTATTATGGCTTGGGATTAGGCGTACGTGATATAGCTGCTTTGATGGATAGAGGGTTGCGATCAGGCATTGGTATAGGCATATTTGAACGAGGTGGTTTGGTAGTTGATGGTGGGCGTGGTGAAAAAACTATTACACCGCCTGTAATAGTCCACTTAGATATACCGGCTTCTTGGCGATTTATTCTGGTTTTAGATAAACGTGGGCAGGGCTTACATGGACAGCAGGAGATAGAGGCATTCAAAGTGCTGCCACCTTTTCCAAGACATGAAGTAGAGCGTTTATGTTATTTATTGATGATGAAAGGTTTACCGGCTGTTGCAGAAAATAATATTGTTGATTTTGGCAATGTTATTAGTCAATTACAGTGCTCGGTTGGAGAGCATTTTGCGGCAGCTCAGGGTGGTGTTTTTACTAGTCCTGAAGTTGCAGTTGCAATGAAATGGTTAGCTCAGCAGGGTGCGGTAGCAATAGGCCAGACCTCATGGGGGCCAACTGGATTTTGTGCAATTGATGGTGTAAGTTTAGCTGAATCAATCACTGAAGAGGCTGTGCAGAAATTTTCATATTTTGACAACCTGAGTTTTGTTACTGCAAGTGCATGTAATAGTGGTGGAGATGTCTTTGTTACTTAAGTGGATGTGTAAGACATAAATAAATTAACCTCACTTGACTTGATAAGGAGGCAAAAAGATGAGTGATCATGAAGATATTCAAGATTATCTCGCTGACGTTATAAGCTTGTTAGCTCGGCATAAGTTGGTAGAAGATTTGGTTCATAGGCAAGATATGCAAAGGCATGAGCTTGTTGAGACCATAGTGTATAAACAAAACAGGGTTGAGTTCCAAAGGCTCCTTGATCAATTAGGATGCCAGCCTATTGCTCGTATTCTTGAAGCCTTATCTATTGAAGATCGGCAAATTGTTTGGCATTTGATCCGTGAGGAGCGAAAAGAGGATATTCGTAGGGAAATCTCTGAGAGTATTCGCACGGAGTTTGTCATTGAAATTAAATCACGAAGTCGGAGTATGCAGATTCGGGTATTTGATTTATATGAAGGTCGCCTCAGACAAATTCCTATAGAGACAAAAGAAGATTTGGCTGATGTTAAGCCTATTTGGATTGATTTAGTGATGCCCGAGGATGAGCACCTTGCATGGGCAAGAGATATCTTTGGTGTTGATTTACCTAATCCAACTGATTTAACCGATCTGGAAACAAGTGCCCGTTTTTACGTGGAAGATAATGGAGACATTCACTTACATTCTGATTTTCTTCTTGACCGTAAAGATGAATCGCGAAATGTTGCAGTTGCATTCATTTTAAATAAGGATACCTTGTTTTCGGTTCGAAGTAAGGAATTGCCTGTGTTTCGTTTGCAGAGGTTGCGCGCAAGGGCAGAATTCGGTTACGTATCTGAAGCCAAAGACGTTTTGTTGGATCTTTTTGCAGCAGAGGTAGAATATTCAGCAAATGCGCTGGAAGATGTTTATACGGAATTGGAAGAGGTGGGTCGGCAAGTATTTAGATCTCATATGACTGACGATGAGGCTGCAAAAATTCTTGCTGCGATTGCAGAAGAAGAAGATCTGAACGGTCGTATTCGTCGTAACGTTTTGGATACACGTAGAGCACTTTCTTTCTTGATGCGAGGTAAATTCCTTTCGGAAACTCAGCATAATGACGTGAGAGAAATTTTACGGGATATTGAATCTCTGGATGGGCATACAGCTTTTCTTTTTAATAAAATAAATTTCCAAATGGACGCTACGGTAGGTTTTATTAATGTTAATCAAAACAAAGATATAAAGCGGCTTACAATTATCAGTGTTGTTTTTATGCCGCTTAATGTATTGGCAGGAATTGGCGGTATGTCTGAGTTTACTATGATGACAGAGGGTGTGCCGTGGCCCATAGCTTACGGTACTTTTTCTGTTGGCTTAATAACAATTGGGTGGCTTACTTTTGCTGGGTTGCGTTTTTTAGAAAATCGTAAAATTAAAAATAATTCCTTAGAAAGTCGTTGAGATTCTGTGGACTTGATAACGATTAAGTGAGTGTTTCTAATAGAAGACAGCTAATTTGTGCCTAGTTTATAGCTTACTTCGGTAAAAATGATTATTCCTGAATACGTTCTTATTATTGCCAATTCTGGACGTATGTTGGCGCAGGCAGCAAAAAATGTTGGCTTAAAGCCTATAGTGATTGATATTTATGCGGATATTGATACGCTTGGGTACGCTTATGCTTTTAAGCAAGTGGTCTCTCTTTCAGAACAATATTTAACACCGGCAATTGAATATTTTATCCAGTTTTATGGGGTTTTACCGGTTATTTATGGTAGCGGTTTTGAGTATTATCCTCAGAGTCTGGATTATTTAAATCAACGTTTACCAGTATTTGGTAACACAAGCTCTACTTTTTTCAAGCTACAAAATAAGCCCTATTTTTTCACCAGTCTTGATAAGTTAAGTATTCCATATCCTGATATTTCTTTTATTCCGCCAAGTGATCATGGCAAATGGTTGGTTAAGCCAATGCAAGGACAGGGTGGCTTGGGCATTAGACGTAACAGTCTAACAGAACCCCTCGGCTCAGGAGATTATTGGCAAAGATTTCAAGAAGGCACTCAGCATTCTGTATTGTTTTTGGCGGATAAAAAAAAAGTACAGGTTATTGGGTTTAATACGCAATGGGTTATTTCTTTAAGTGCAAGTCAAGAGTTTGTGTTTTCAGGTGTTGTGAATAGCAGCGGGTTGCAAAATGACCAGAAAGTGCTGATTACAGGTTGGCTCGAAAAATTAGTTCCTCTGTTTGGCCTGAGAGGATTGAATTCATTAGATTTTATACAAGAAGGTGATAGATTTTTTATTCTGGAAATAAACCCGCGCCCTTCGGCAAGTATGCAATTATATGATGCTGATTTATTAACTAGGCATATAAAAGCGAGTCAAGGTGAGTTGATAGATTACTTTCCTGTTAAGAGCTCTTATTCGGGGTATCAGATTGTCTACGCAACTGAGGATGTCATCATACCAGAGGGTTTTGAGTGGCCTGACGGTTGTATGGATCTACCTAAATGTGGAGTGACGTGTCGCACAGGCCAGCCTATTTGCAGTATTATTGCGCATCAAAAGCGAGCCAGTTCAGTTATGAATGAGCTAAAGATTAAACAACTTAACTTACTAAAAGGTTTTAATACAAATGGAATATAAAGCTAGTGTTAACAAATTGACTCAGCCTCTCGTAACGTATTTGATTGAAAATGCTGATAAGTTACGTGTAAGTGTAGATGCCTTGGAGAATGGTTGTACCATTATAGATGCAGGTATTAAAGTACCAGGTGGTCTTGAAGCGGGTCGTATTATTGCTGAAATTTGTTTGGGCGGAATGGGTACCGTAAGTATAAGCCATAGTACTTATGCCGATAATTGGCCATTATCAGTTAATGTCCATACGACTAACCCAGTTTTGGGTTGTTTAGGTAGTCAATATGCTGGTTGGAGCTTATCGCATGAAAAATATTATGCATTAGGATCTGGGCCAGCAAGAGCGATGGCGACTAAATTAAGAGATGGTAAGCAAGAGCCTGTTGAAGAATTATATAAGGAGTTGGGTTATTTAGACAAAGCTGATGCAACCGTTTTGGTTATTGAAAATGATGCGGTTCCTCCCTTAGCGATTGTTGAAAAAGTAGCTGCTGCTTGTCATGTTGATCCATCCAGGCTAACCATCATTGTTACACCTACCAGCAGTTTAGCCGGTGGGGTTCAGGTGGTAGCGCGAGTTCTAGAAGTGGCTATGCACAAAGCGCATGCTTTGCATTTCCCTTTAGAAAATATAATAGATGGTAGTGGTAGTGCGCCAATTTGTCCGCCGCACCCAAATTTCGTTAAGGCAATGGGCCGTACAAATGATGCTATTTTATTTGCTGGTCAAGTCCATTTGTTTGTCAAAGGCCCTGATGAAGCAGCAGAAAAATTAGCCAAGGAATTGCCTAGCTCAACTTCTAAAGATTATGGTAAGCCATTTGCAGACATTTTTAAGCAATATGAATACGATTTTTTTAAGATTGATGCCATGCTCTTTAGTCCGGCTAGTGTGATTGTTACAGCTGTTGACTCGGGTAAAAGTTTCCGTGCTGGAAAGCTTGATAATGTTTTGCTCGACCAATCATTTGGGGTTTGAAGCACAAGATAATGCTCTATTACACGTTCAAGTTTTGTGTTTCTGCATTGATCATTGTACTGATTTCGGAAATTGCCAAGCGCAATAGTATTTTTGCTGCGCTAATGGCCGCGTTGCCACTGACTTCGTTGCTGGCGATGATCTGGATGCACTTTGATGGTGTAGAATCTCCACAAATTGCTACACTTTCAAGTCAAATTTTTTGGTTGGTATTGCCATCACTCTTATTTTTCATGATTTTCCCGACATTAATTAAGCAAGGATTGGATTTTTGGCTTAGTCTGGGGCTTTCGGTAACCGTAACAGTTATAGGATATTTGGCCTTGTTGCCCTTGCTAAGAAGATTTGGAGTACGGTTATAAATATTGGACGTATTGCCATTTTTACAGATGATCCTGGTTGGCATGGCAAGCAACTTAGTCTTGCATTTGCAAGCTTGGGTTATGGCAGTGATTTTGTTTCCCTAACGCAATGTTCGTTTGCTATTGAACCAGGTAAGAACCCAATTAGTATCCCCGGTTTTCAACGGGAGTTGCCTGCTGCTGCTTTTGTTCGTGGTGTGCCTGGCGGATCATTAGAGGAAGTTGTGTTATATCTGGACTTTCTTCATGCGCTAAAAATCATGGATATACCTGTATATAACGATGGACATGCAATAGAGCGCAGTGTTGATAAAGGTATGACTAGTTTTTTATTACACAACGCAGGACTACCTACCCCTTTGACGTGGGTTTTACGTAATAGAGAGGATGCTTTAAATATTGCTGAAATCGAATTGAAGAAAGGTAATTTATTGATTAGCAAGCCTTTATTTGGATCTCAAGGAGAGGGTGTACGGCGAATAGAGAAAATGACGGATTTGTTCTGGTTAACTAATAGTCATGGTGTTTATTATTTGCAACGATTTGTGCATTGTTTAGGAGTAGGGTTTTCTGACAATCGTGTGTTTGTTGTTAATGGTCGGGCTATTGCAGCAATGCGTAGGCGAGGAAAATTCTGGTTAAATAATGTTGCAAGAGGGGCGAGTTGTGAGCGTATTGACGTAAATCTTGAAATCGCTGAATTAGCTGTAAAAGCTGCAGAGGCATTAGCAATGGATTATGCAGGTGTAGATATTATTCAAGACATGGATGGACAATACACTATTATCGAAGTTAACAGCATTCCCGCCTGGAAAGGGCTCGAAAGTGTTTGTGATATTGCCATTGCGCAAGTTTTGGCGGATGATTTAATTGATCGTTACGTTAAAGTACTATGATTTCGGCACAAGACCTTAGTCAGTTGTATAAAAAAGCGTGTGAAGTTGAGTTGCAGGCATTTAAGCCCGGTAATGTCAGTATTTATGCCGATGGTCATGATATGACTGTAGACGATTTTAGAGTGAGCGCTAAGGTAAGTGCTGGTCCGCTATGTAACCCAGATTATACCTTGGGAGAAAAAATATTCTATGCTGTTAGGGCAACACGTGAAGCGGTTTCCTGTAATACTAATTTGGGTATTATTTTGTTGTGCGCGCCATTGATCGAGGCTATTTATAATAAACCATCGGCTTGGACATTAAGACAGGCATTAAATGACGTTTTAATTAATACAACTGTGCAAGATGCGGAGTGGGTTTTTAAGGCAATTAGCTTGGCATCACCGGGTGGCTTGGGTAGTTCTGATGAACAGGACGTGAAAGAAAGGCCTTCTGTTAATCTCACGGAAGCCATGAGATTGGCAAGTTTAAAAGATCGGATAGCCCTGCAATATATTACCGATTATCAAGATATTTTTGATTTTGCAGTCTTGGTATATTACAATGCTATAAGGTCAAGAAATCAGGAATGGGCCACCTTGTCTGTTTACGCCGCTTTGTTAAGCAGGTTTCCTGATAGTCACATAGAAAGAAAATACGGTAGTCAGTTCACTGAAATGGTTGCAAGTAAAATGTCTCATTTATCAAATCAGTTATCTGAAGTTGATAATCCTGAACATCTTCTTCCGCTACTTTTTAACTTTGATCAAGAGTTAAAAAATAAGGGTATAAATCCAGGTACCATGGCAGACATGACTGTAGTTACGGTATTTACAGTATTTTTAGAAGAGGTTATTAATTTAACTTCTTGTAATAAAAATCTCCCAATTTAGCGTTGGGAGCGAATAAAAACTCGATATTAGCTCGAATTTTTCATTTTTCCTCATAAGGTATATTTAAACATGGCAAAGATTAATAAAGTATGTATTGGTGAGTCTTTAGTTGGCGAAGGCAACGAGATTGCACATATCGATTTGATGGTAGGACCACGTGGTTCAGCTGCTGAGTCTGCATTTGCAAACGCATTAACAAACAACAAAGACGGTTTTTCTACTTTGTTAGCGGTTGTTGCTCCTAACTTGATGGTTAAGCCTGCAACTATCTTATTCAATAAAGTAACAATTAAAGGTTCTAAGCAAGCTGTTCAAATGTTTGGTCCTGCTCAACGCGCTGTAGCTATGGCTGTTGCTGACTGTGTTGAAGACGGCACAATCCCAGCTGATGAAGCTGATGATTTATTCATTTCTGTTGGTGTATTTATTCACTGGCAAGCTGAAGATGATGCAAAAATTGAATCTTTCAACTATGCTGCAACTAAAGAAGCTCTGAAACGTGCTGTTGCTGGTTCACCAACTGCTGCTGAAGTTGTTGCTGCAAAATCAACTGCTAAACATCCGTTCGCAGTTAACAACGAAGGTTAATTACTTTACTTGATACTCTTAGGTATCTTGTATTAGTTGTTAAAAATACCTCGGCTTGCCGGGGTATTTTTTTGTCTATAAGTTTTGAATATTGTCGCGGCTTATAGCACAAGAATGTAATGCGCTGGCGATAAGCGCCTGATTTACGCCTAGTCGTTTTAAAGTACGTAAATCATCAATATTTCTTATCCCGCCTGCAGCAATAAACTGTTTATCTGGATAGTTCTTGCAAAACTGGTTTAATTTTGCCAAATCTGGTCCTTGGGAACTGCCGACCCGAGTTAATGACATGATGATAATATTATCTGGCCACAAATCTTGTCTCGAAAAAAGACTTTTTGCGCCTAGTTCCTTGGCTAAGGAATAATCTAGCGAAAGAATAAAACGGTTATTAAAAGCTTTTAAATCGACGATATTTTCATCGTTATAACTCTCACTACCTAAAACCGGTAAATAATTATAGGGAAGTTTTCTGAGTTTTTGATAGCCTTTATCTACCCAAAATTGTATGTGAGGGAAAGAGCTCAACACCTCATTGATTAAGTTATCATGGTCACCTTGTTGTGTAATTGCATTTAAATCAGCAAGATAAATGGTATCAAAGTCATAAATATCCAAAAAAGCCGCAATTACTTTATAAATGTCTGCGGATTGGCATAAGTTGGTTTTAATGGGTTGGTATTTTTCACGCATGCCTTGTTGAGCATGAACGACAACACCGTTTTTTAAATCAATGACAGGAATTATTTTCATGGATAATTTCTTGTGGATATTCCAGTGATAAAATAGGGTATGAAAATTTTAGTATTTGAGTATATCACTGGAGGCGGTTTTAATAAGCAGGAACTCCCGCAATCGTTGAAAAATGAAGGGTGTTTAATGCTGCAGGCGCTACTGGATAACTTACGATTGCAAGCTAGTTATAAGGGTCTATCTATTATAGTTATGTTGGATTATCGCTTTGAAGGGTTAATAAACACGGATGGATTTGAGACGATTATCATTAAACCTGAACAAAATAGCTATGAACAATTTGTTAGTTTGATGCAAGAGTGCGATGCTGTTTGGCCGATTGCTCCTGAGTACGATGGAGTCTTGCAAAAAGTGTGTCAAGCAGTTGAGCTATTGGGTAAAAAATTATTAAGCTCTTCGGCTGATGGCGTTGCTCTGACAGGTAATAAATTTACAACTTACCTACGACTGAAGGAGCATGGTATTTCAACAGTACCTACCCGATTATTTGTCAAGGTGGATTCGAATAGTAATCCTGATGCGCTAAATATAGAGCAAGAATTGGTCGAATTATGCCGTCCCAATTTAATAGATAAAGTTGATCAATGGTTAGTAAAACCAGTTGATGGCGTAGGGTGTTCAGAAAATTACATATTGTCGGATCAACAAGACTTCGATCAGATGCATTTACGACAAGGACATTATATTATTCAGCCGCATCTTCAAGGTAAAAAAACCAGTTTGTCTTGTTTGTTCAAAGAAGGTAGAAGTTGGCTGTTGTGTGCTAACTTGCAACAATTTAATATTATTGATCAACAATATGAGCTTTCGGAAATCATTGTAAATTATGACGTCGAATTAAGTAGTTACCAGGATTTGGTTAGTAAAATTGCTCAAGCTTTTCCTGAATTATGGGGGTATATCGGTATTGATTTAATAGAAACATCCGAACAAATATTTGTACTTGAAATAAATCCACGTTTAACTACCTCATTTGTAGGAATTAATGAGGCATTGGGAATCAATGTCGCTGAAAACGTATTGCAATTAGTCAAAGGTTTGCCAATCATAAAGCCTCTTTATAACCAAGCAATAAACATTAAAGTGAAGCATGATGATACAAACTAGTATGATGGGTTGGGATATTGGTGGCGCCCATGTTAAAGCAGCAGTTATTAATACATACGGTGAGGTGATTGCTGTTTATCAACAACCTTGTCACTTATGGAAAGGGCTGGATCAATTACAGGCTGCAGTCACTCATATATTAAGTGAAGCCCCAGATTGGAGCTATCAACATGCGATAACCATGACGGGGGAGTTGGTTGATCTTTTCAAAGATAGAGAAGAGGGTGTTAAGCAAATTATTACTACCATGACAACAATACTGCCACAAAAAAGTTGTGTTGTCTTTGCAGGCTTTGCCGGTTTTTTGGAGCCAGAACAGATTAACGCTAACCATTATCAGCAAATAGCGTCTTCAAATTGGTTGGCCAGCACTTCTTTTGTAGCACAAAAAGTGGGAACTGGTCTTTTTGTCGATATAGGGAGTACGACAACAGATATCATTTTGCTTAAGGATGCAAAAGTACAGGTGCAAGGTTATACTGACTACCAACGTTTAATATCTAAGGAGCTTGTTTATACGGGGGTCGTCAGAACGGCGGTTATGGCGGTGTCACAAACAGCATGTGATCAGGGACAGGAAATAGGTTTGATGGCAGAGTATTTCGCTACGATGGCAGATGTTTACCGAGTAACTGGAGAGCTGAATGAGTTACATGACCAAACTGAAACAGCGGATGGTGCAGAAAAAACCATAATAGCTAGTGCAAGACGATTATCACGAATGATAGGTAGTGATTTTGCCCCTGAAGAACTCCCGCGATGGCAACAATTTGCAGAGAATATCCGCTTTCAACAATTACAAAAAGTTCAAAGTGCTTGTGAGTACCGCATTAAAAACGAAGCAATCCTTAAGACCAATCCAATAATAGGTGCCGGAGTAGGACGATTTTTGGTAAAACAGCTTGCGCAGGTTTTGGGTTATTCTTATCTTGATTTTACTGAGTTATTTCCAGCCTCTGCCAATCAAACAGGCTTGTCAATTTCAGACTGCGCCCCTGCAGTTGCTGTGGGTTGTTTGGCGGCAGATTTATATTAATTATTTTGTTACACCCTACTATTTTTTCAAATGAATCAGCCAGTCAGTTCAGATAAGCCGATAAAAGCCAAGCCAAAGATTAAATCAAATATTAATCCTGAGTTAAAGTCACCAATTAGGCCAAGGAAACCAAGGGCTACAAAAAAATTAGTTAAGCCGCCTGTTCGTAATTTAAAGCATTGGCTAATGTGGAGTAGTCTTGAGTTTTTAGGCTTGGCAATCTCAGCTGTACTAGCCATTATGGTTATTTTGGGTTATTCGGCTAATTGGTTTTCAGGCACTCGATTTTTTACCAGTTTGTTACCATTTGCAATCGGTGTATTGGCCATGATTGTAACAACGACTGGCTTGTTAGTTGGTTGGTGGAAATTGAGAAAATGGTTACAAGTTAAAGCATTATTTTTGTCACCACTTTTAGCTGTTTTTCTTGCGCTCATTATTGGTTGGTTTTCCATGCAGGATCAATTTTCTCAGGCACGAGCGCATTTTCGTACGTTGGTAGGCGGTAAGTCAGAGGCTGGTAGAGTGACTTTGGCTCATCAAGTTTATGCGGCTTATCGCCGATATGACTTGGGGCAAGTACAAAAAATAGTTGTTCGAGCAGAACCCTTTAATTCTGATATTAAAGAAGCAGCCAAGGAATTTGATCTTGACCCTAATCTTTTGCAAGGTATTGCAGCAACGGAATCTTCGTTTCTACCCCGCAACAGTTCAGATGGTGGGCGCGGTTTGTTTCAAATTACACAGGTACCAAAAGAAATAGTGGAGCAGGCAGGCAAGCATTTGTCCGAGCATCAACTTTCATTACATAATCCCAGACATAATGCATTTCTAGCGGCGGCGACCTTAAAATATTACCTTGCGCAGATGAACGATGACTTATTTCTTGGGTTATTGGCTTACAATATCGGCCCCACAAATGGAGGTCTTAAATTTATCATGCAAGAATATGGTGTAACTGATTTTGTTACCATTCAACCTTATTTACAGTTGCTACCGCGTGATTATCCGATTCGTGTTTTATCCTATTCTTTAGCTTTTAGAGTTTGGCAAAAAGAAGGAAAGTTGTTGCCTTATGAAGAAGGAAAAAATGCCCAGCATGTTCAGAATATTGGAATACCTGGTTTGCTGATGGATTTTTAGGTGGAAAAGTGGGCAAAAAGGTATTGCCCACACTATTTATTTTTATTTTACCACTGAGATTCGCCAGTCTCAGGATCATACATTTCATGAACTATTTTATGGCGATTGGCAATTAACTCGTCAATGCTGGGTGAGTTGCTCATCGCTCTTGAAATGGCCAACTTCATAGCCTCATAATTGGTGCGATATAAGTCCTTACGATCCAAGTCTGGGTTGGTTGCGCATTCAGGAGCAATCCATAACATAGCAATGATACATAAATCATTGGCTTTATCGGCAGGAATAACACCCCCGATAACACTGTCAATAACTGCATCGGCAACAGCTGACTGAACTGGCCCACCAAATAGCTCAATATAGGCTGAAGATTTCATAGTTACTTTAGGTACTATGATCGTTGCAGGGCGAACTTGTTGGTTGCAGGCACGAATGGCAAACATGCGGGTATGACCTTCTGTTTGCCCCATCAAATTTGCGAAGGCATTGCCTGCGGGTCCTTTTACATTACCAATAAGTATTTCAGGCATCGCATCGGTGCCTTGACCTTCGCTGGAAAATACGGTTGCTTCACCGGTTCTAAACCAAATTGTATCTGACATTAAAAAATCCAAACAGAGTAGTAATAAAAGCAACATTCTATGATGTAAGGTCAGAGACGGCAACACATAAGTGGGTTCAACAAAAAAAGGTTATGACGAAATGATGGCGAGAGGTGAAGTTTAGTTATGATAATATGATGGCAATTTACCGTATGTTTAGTTCATAAGTTATGCTTACACTCCGCGCAATTAATTGCTCTTCATCTTTGTTGAAAAAAATATTTCCTATATTTTCTACAGCGTTTTTTTATTTGCTGTATTACTTAATAAGTACTTTCAAATTTGATGTGCAAATAGATGCATCAGCCATTTTTTACGATTTTCTTTTGCAACTGTGCATGGCTTATATTTTATTTGCCATATCAAAACGTGTTTGGATTTTTCTGGTGATTCAAGCATTGATAATGGGGATTTTATATGTCGGTAATGCGGTAAAAATGTCGTTTTTCGGCGGTCCAATTATGCCGGATGATATTTTTGCTCTTCGTTCTTTATTGCTGATATTAGAAGGTTGGCGGTTTTTTGCTGTTGCCATACCCTTAGCTGCAATTGCCAGTTTATTGTTATTTAATTTTACTATGCGTCATTGGAGCGCTTATCTTGCTAGCTTGTTAGCTATATTGCTAGGCATTACAATGTCTTATAAGCCAGCGATGATACTTGATCCGCTGGATAAAAATATTCCTCATTCTGTATGGGATCAGCGTTCCAACTATTTGTTCCGTGGAGCTACCTTATATTCTTTGCATGAAGGGGCACGATATTTTGCACTATCTGATAAGCCTCCTGATCCCGATGAAGCTCAGATAGCTGTTGAAAAATTGTTAAGCCCAGGGCCTACAGCTAAAGAAGTTGCAGATAAAAAACCTTTTATGCCACGCAATATTCATATTGTATTGTTGGAATCATTCTGGGACCCTAGCGAGTTAAAAAAAGCTAAGTTTGGAGCTAATCCTTTAGCACCTGATTTTCGAAAACTCTGGAAAAACGCCGCTTATTCCCATGCGTTAACGCCTGTATTTGGTGGCTATACTGCAAATTCAGAGTTTGAGGTATTGTGTGGATTTCCGGTGACTAAAGATACGGTTAAATTTGAACGTCAATTGGTAAACGCAGTCCCTTGTCTGCCACATATTCTTGCGGATAAAGGTTATCGCACTATCGTTTCACACCCTAATGTACCGGTATTTTGGAATCGTGTTAATGCTTATAGAAATATAGGTTTTCAAACTTATTGGTCGATACAGGATTTTGTCCTTGATGACATGAACGAAGAGTTTTTATCTGATGCCTCGCTTTATCGGCAGGTTATGGAGAAAATATCGGGTTCATTGGATAATAAACAACCGATTCTGGATTACATTGTGACTTATTTTGGGCACTGGTGGTATCCTTTAAATGCTAGTCGCCCGAGCAAGATAAGCTCTCCTTCCAAGATTGAGGAAGTGCCTCACTATGCCAATACGATCTACTATAAGTCACGGGAATTGATGGCTTTTTTAGATCAGTTAAGGCAACGTGATCCTGATGGCATTATTGTGGCTTTTGGCGATCATCTGCCTTTCTTAGGTGAAAATTTTGCTGGTTATGTGGAGTCAGGTGTGCTGCCGTCTAATCGCAGTGATTTTACACCCGCTATGTTTAAGTTTTATGTGAGTACCCCGATGATTATTATCGACGGTAAAAACGGGCCGGTTAAAATTGGCAGTTTGCCGCTGTATCAAGTTCCCAAGTTTTTACTTAACTTGTTGAATTATAATGAGCCTAGTATTATGGATTATGTTGCACCATTATCTGATATGCTGGTTCGGCCATCACCAGGGGGGTTGCATTTTAATTTATTGAAAGATGGGGTAGTGGATGTATGTAAGGAACCACCTTATTCAGAGGCTTGTCAGAAATCATCAGAATGGTTAAAAAATGTTTCAATTATTAGTAACGATTTATTTATAGGTCGTCAATATACACGCCCAAAACACATATCTATTAAACTTCCAGAGCCATTGTCAGAGGGTCTTGTGACATCTCCGTTGCATGCAAATGATGTGTTGGGTGATCATGATGCGCAAGTAAAAAAACAATCTGTATTGGTGAGTGATTAAGACGGATATATTTTATAAACGTCTATTTTTTGGAGTATTGAATGAAAAAAATATGGGTTAGGACAATATTTAGCGTATTTCTGTTTTTTGCAAATAACGTAGTTGCAGATCAATATACAATTCCGGTGCAACTGGATTACAGTCTGATAAAAAAAGCGTTAATAACTCAGCTTTATAAAGGTGCAGGTAATACTGCAGAGCTTTGGAAAGATAAGCATGGTTGTAGTTATTTAAAACTTTCTAATCCTGAGGTGAGCGGTCAAAATGGGCAAATTAGACTTTTAAACAATATACAAGCACGCTTTGGAACCAGTATTGGAAGACAATGCGTCACGCTTATTGAGTGGGCAGGTTTATTAGAAACTCTACAGCAGCCAACTATTAATGCGGCGCAGTCTATTTTGAGCATACCTATCACTACAGTAACCGCGACAGATCCAGACGGTCGTTCGGTCAGTAATAATAAAATTCAGGATTTAATTAAACGTTTTGCCGAGCCTAAATTATCGGCTGTTAAAATTGATTTAACCGAATCAAGACCTGATATAGAAAAATCGGTAAGTGAATTTTTACCCAAAGAAAATGCTGCGGAAATTAAAGCGATACTTGATTCTTTAAAATTTTCTGCCGTAGAAGCGAACAATAATGGGGTTGCCATTAAGTTGTCTTTTAATGCGGTAACTAAATTAATGATTAAAAAATCCACAGCTCCTTTGACTGATGCCGAACAGAAGCAATGGCAAGCTACTTGGCAGGAATGGGATGCTTTTTTAACCAAGGCCATTGAGCAGGCCTCAATTGATGTCAAATCACCTGAATTGCGTGATGCCTTAAAGGAAACGCTTGCGGAATCCCGTGATGCTTTTCAAGCAGGCTTAAAAGATCATGATGATAGTGGCGATGATCCAGTGCGGGTATTTTTTATCAATACTTGGGAAAGATTAGCGCCACAATTAAAGGCGCTGTCTAAAGAGTTGCCAGAAATTCAAGGGTTGCAATATATGACTTTTATTGCGGCTACTGATGTGATGTATGAATTTGAAAAGCTGAGTGCACCTTTTGGACTGGAAATTTCATCTGATGGCTTGCGTAAATTGGTAAGAATCCTGATTGCCGGTAAACAGCAGCATGCGGTAATGGGAAAAGGCTAACGAAAAGCCAGATGTCTAGTTTGGGTGGGCTATACGATACTAACGAGCTTATTGTTTTAATATCTTGTCACACAACACAGGCAGTATTAGTGGCTTTGGTGGTATTTTGGAGGGGGTCGGATGTTTGGCTTCTTCGGTAAACCACCAAGCTAGATCCGCATCGCATCCAGTGCCTGGCGGCAAAGATTCTTGGCTCTGGCAGTATTTATTATCTTTTGGACATTTTAACCGCACATGAAAATGATCATCATGTTTCCACCAAGGGCGAATTTTTTTTAACCAGCCGTGCCCCGAATGAGTCAAACAAAGCTCTCGCTTAATGCTTGGGTTGACGAAAATACGATCAACTTCAGGCAATTGAGCCGCAATTTCAAGGACTTTTTCATTAGCTTTGGACCATTGGCTGTAATCAAGGGTATCAGATTGTCCGACCAGTACAGACGGTGCACTCCAAGTTTCACGTTCATTAAATGCTAACGTGCGATTGGCTGCTTGTTGTGATAGTAAAAACCAAATATCAACATCCAATCCGGTTTGATGACTGCGATGCCCGCTTAACGTCGGTCCCCCACGCGGTTGGCCTAAATCACCAATTAACAAAGATCCCAAATGTTGTTTGGCGACAGATTGCCCCAAGCCTTCAATAAAGTGTTTTAAATCTGGATGACCATAAGTCCGATTTCTTGATAAGCGCATCACTTGATAGCCCGTACCATTAATCGGTAAAGAAATCGCTCCACTGATACAGCCGGCATTATAAGCGCCAATGCTCTGAGAGCTAACAGAATAGGTCGGCAAAGATACTCTCGACCATTGCTCTGCAATCGAGCTGGCAAGGCATTCAGAAAGTACTAAGGATAGTAAGAAGCCGGTAAAAAACAACGTCTTGATATTTAACACCTTATCTCCGAAAATAAAAAACTTATGGTATAAAAAACAGTAAAACTATTTTATAGGACTCTAAGAAAGTTTTCTCAATCGTTATATATCTCATCTTAAATAGTACAATACAATGTAATGAACCTTTTTAATAGGAAGTGCAATGAATATTAGCCCAACTCAAATAGAATTTACGTTGCTTTATGATGGGCTATGTCCCCTTTGTAGTAAAGAAGTGAACTGGTTATATTCTCGAAATAAACACGGGCGGCTTGGTTTTAAAGATATTAATGATGCAGATTTTAATCCCGCAGTTTACGGAAAAACGCAGGAGGATTTTATGGCTGAGATTCATGGGCTTTATCCGGATGGCCAACTTATTAAAGGCATGGGTGTATTTCGTGAAACCTATAAGGCAGTTGGTTTGGGTTGGTTAATGGCGGCCACTGGTTGGCCGGTATTAAAACCCTTGTTTGATCTGATTTATAGAGTGTTTGCAAAATACCGTGTGCGCTTGGCTGGCTTAATTGCGGGTGATAAATCATGTAATTGTGGTAAATAGTCGAACCTAGTTCACGCTATTAATTAAAGTACTTATTTGAGTTGGAAATAGCAATGTTTGAAAGAAAACATGAAAAACTAGCGTCCTTATCCGTGTTCATTATTAGAATGGTGTGGTCTGTTGTAATGGCTGTCCTTTTGATTGCCGTTGCTTTATTTATGGGCATCATGGGCTATCATTGTCTGGCGGGTTTTGATTGGATTAATTCTATTTTAGAAGCATCGATGATTCTGGGTGGAATGGGGCCTGTTAGTGTTCTCCCCAATGAAGCAGCAAAATTATTCGCTTCTGGCTATGCACTTTTCAGCGGTTTGATATTTATTGCCATCATGGGTGTTATTCTTGCTCCATTAACGCATCGAATGTTACATGCTTTTCATATTAATCAGTCCGATTTAAGTGAATAAATAATTAATTGACTATGATCTCCCTATTGCAGAGAGATCATAATGCGCCGGAATAAAATATAGGTGGGGAGTGTCAGGCTGAAAACTTAGAGCTTTGAAGAGAATTGCGTCTGTATGTAAAAAAACTGACGATTAGGCCCAAAGCTAACAGTATTAAACTGTTCGGTTCAGATACCGACACAGGAGGTGCTGGAGTTGCAGGGGTAGGGTCAGGATTGGGCTTAGGGGGGGAAGGCGCAGGTGGAGAAGTAGCAGCAACGCCTAATACACTGCCAGCCTTATATTCCACAGCAATAGGATTCAAATTGACTTCGTTGCCCCATGAGCCTATCCCATCAAGTATAAGTCGAAAGGCATCAAAGGTGCCTGCAGCAATGCCAACTCCTTTGCCAAAGCCGGAACAATTATTGGCGCTGAAGGCGCAGACTTCAATATTGGCTATTGGATGACCTGTAAAATTAGTGCTACCAACCTTGGTAACCATCCCCGCATCACTCATGCCAGTATGTGTTTCCCCGCTAATGTTATACGATGAGCCTAAGAAACTTACTCCGCTAGCATTGGGGTCTATGCCAAAACCGAATGCGTAGAGAGTTGTATCAGCGCCTGAAGGCGTTGTGGTGTTGTCTAGCATAAAGTCCAATATGAGCTGATGGGTGCTAAACCCACTAACGGTAACCGATCCGTTGCCTGTTAACGTATAGCTTTTAACGATTTCTGACCAAGTAAATGTTCCTGTACTCGTTGTTGCATTTATCATCAAGGCATGGCCTGTTATTGAAAAGAGCATCATAACAACACCGAGATAAGCAAAAATGAAAGGAGATTTTCGAGTTTTTGTAGTTGGTTTCATAAATACAGTTTTCTTAAATAATAGATTAAATGTAATTTAACTAAAAAAATAGATAGCACCGTAGTACCAATAATAATTTAAGTTTTTTTCCTTTTTACAACAGCTCTTGCATAGAGGTGCTGATACCTTAGTTTATTTATGGTGGATCACCATATGAGCATCAGTACATGCGATAAATTAAATATAGTTCAAATATAAAAGTAAGATAGGCGTAACAATTTTTATAAATTGATGGGCCAATATTGGTTTTATTTTTCAGTAACGATAGGAACCGTGATGCGTTTTAAAGCATCTCATTCGGGCGAAGGTTTTTAGAAATTTTGGTAAAGAAGAGGATGGATAACGCTAAGAAAGCCTGGGTAGTTGAAAAGGGATGGAGAAGACAAAGGTTTTGCAGCGGTTGCGTTAAGTAGAGCCTAACTGCAGAAATGATGAAAGAGAGTCAGTTCGATATAAAATTAATTGAATTCTGACCCTCTTGATTTGTAACACACAGATTAATAAAACAAGTTTTAGGCTTGCTGAGTGCTGCATCTTAAAGCAAAAAGGGAGGCTATTAATCCAAGGCCTAATAAAGTCAAGCTTTGTGGTTCTGGTACATTATTACCCGTAGGCCCATCTTCTGCGTCATGGCTAAAGGGTGCAAAGGCAATTATATTGTTATTGACATCGAGTTGGTAAAGATCAAAATGCAATGCCGCCGCCATATCGGTTACATCAAATTCAAATTTCTGCCAAAATGCACCAGTACCAGAAGGAGGTTTTATACCAATAGTGCCCTGTGCAGTTACATCATAACTTTAGGTCTCATTCTGCGAAGTAAATGTAAATGCAATATCTTTGTAAAACGTAGGATAAATATCATGAGTCGCTAATGTGTCAGTATTCTTAGGTATATTGTAAGGTGGAGCTGTATTCACCAATTCTATTGGCGGTATGCCAAACTGCATATCACCAGTAACTTTTATTTCTGTGCCATTAATAGTAAAAATTCCCAAATCC
>Ga0192647_100433_pt1 | contig 29486 bp, 28 predicted proteins | sample LauGreFa1BDMLBSN_2_FD_133046 | JGI IMG/M metagenome (GOLD analysis project Ga0192647, IMG submission 133046) | Freshwater lake microbial communities from Lake Michigan, USA - Fa13.BD.MLB.SN - reassembly | ecosystem: Environmental > Aquatic > Freshwater > Lake | place: Lake Michigan, USA... | reverse complement strand
TTATTTAGATGGCAGCTTTATTCACTTATGTTGCATCACTCAGCAATCAGGAATGATTGTATTTTTAAGTTATCTAATTTAGCCTTCATTTCAGTAGCGCGTTTTTTTTCAAGAGCGGGGCCTATTTTAAGTCTGTATATCGGTAAATCGTTGGTACCTTTAATAGTATCTAAAGTGACAGGTAGGTTTTCCTTTCGCAAAGTTTCCATCAGAGAGGTAGCATTCTCTTTTTTATTAAAACTACCCACCTGAATAGTCCATCGACTTAATTCAGCTTTGGGCTTAGTAGGGACAGCAATCGATTTCTCCGTAATAGTCACTTTTTCGGGTACTATTTTTTCAGGTATAACTTTTTTTATAGGGGCAGTAGGTTTTATTTTTGCTGTTGCCTTAATCGGTGCTGATTTAACTGTTTTTGCTGGTGTTGCCGCTGGTACAATAATCTTATCTTCTTCCCATACTGGTTCTTCTGGAGTCGGTTGTTGTTTTGCTAATTCGGGTTGTTCTTTTTTGGATACAGAAGGTTTATGAGTTTCGACTACTATACCTGTATCCAAAGAAGGTGTCGTGGAGGTATTTTTAGAATCAGCTTGAACTTCCAATCTTTGATCTGCATTATTAACTGTAGAATCATTATTTGCAGGTATTTCTTGAGATAATTGATTATCCGCCGATAATTCATTTTCTTCTTCAGTATTTACTAATGTTTCAGATTCGTTATTAGGGGCATTTAAAACCTGATCTGCATTACTGGGCAATTTGTTTGCAGAAATTTCATCTGAATTTAGTGGAGTGGCTGGTATTGCTAGTTCACTGACCGATTGACCACTATTTTCAATAGGATCATCAAATAGCATAGGAATGAAAATTGCGGCAAGAGCGGTAACAACTATGGCACCGATTATTCGTTGTTTTAATTCTTGATTCATTTTGTCAACTCACCTTTTTAAATTTTTTAAACAATCAGATACTAAAAAGAAAGATCCAAAAACCAGAAGTAAATCATTATCTAGAGATTGGTGCTTGGCTGCATTAAATGCATCAGTAAAGCTTGTAAATCCGAACGATACCCGAGCAACTTCATTTTTGGAAAAAATCTCACGCATGTTACTCTCAGTCGTTGCTCTTGGGTTAGTTAATGGTGCAATAAACCAGTCATAGATTACAGGTTTCATAATATCAATCACACCATCTATATCTTTGTCCTTTAACATTGAAAATATGGCGTGTATTCGTTTATCAGGAAAAGTTACATTTATATATTCAACTAATGTTTTCACGGCTTCGAGATTATGCCCAACATCCAATAAAATTGGAATTTTATCATTAATTAGTTGAAAGCGACCGAGTAAATGGCTATTTTTAAGTCCGTTTTTTATTGAATTGTTACTGATAGGTAATTTTTTCGCCAACATTTGCACCGCTAAAATAGCCGCTGAGGCATTACGGTATTGATGTTCACCTTTAAGACCTGGTTCAGGTATTTGTCTGATTTGCTGATCACCAGCAAACCAATCCCATGTTGTCGATTCTTTTCGATAGCCATAATCTTGGTTAATACAGAAAACATTAGCATCTTTATCGGCGGCACTTAGTAATAATGAGTGGGGAGGATTTGGATCACCGATTATTGCAGGTGTTTTGGTTCTAAATATGCCGGCTTTCTCGCGGCCTATTGCTTCACGTGTGTTGCCTAGGAAGCCAATATGATCAATACCGATACTGGAAATTAAGGACACGTCAGGAGTCACTATATTTACGGCATCCAACCTACCCCCCAATCCGACTTCAAGTAATTGAATATCGACATCTGAACGATAAAATATATCTAGAGCAGCGAGTGTGCCAAATTCGAAATAGCTTAATGAGGTATTGCCTCTAACAGATTCAATTCTTGCAAATGCTTCGCAAATCAGTTCATCAGATACGGGTTTGCCGTCTATTTTTATTCTCTCGTTATACTTTAGAATATGTGGTGAAGAATAAGCGCCCACACGATAGCCTTCAGTTTTGTATATGGTTTCAAGATAAGCTATACATGAGCCTTTTCCATTAGTTCCAGCAACAGTTATAGTCGGTGGCTTGATACCATCCGGATTAAGAGCGTTAAAAACTTTTGCTGCGCGCTCTAATCCTAAGTCTATTGCTAAGGGGTGCAAGCTTTCTTGCCAATCTAACCATCCCTTTAGGGAGTCAAAACGCATCATTATCGGTGAGCTTTGTAAAGCCTAGATTAGAGTTGCTCGGAAGCGATTTCGATAACTTCTTCAGGAGCAACTAAAACAGGCGTTGATGTAATAGTTTTTGTCGGTTTTAATGGGAATGCAGTCAACATTGACAAAATGCTAGTAATTTTATTACGTATTTCGCGTCTGTCGATAATCATATCAATGGCCCCATGCTCTTGCAAAAATTCACTACGCTGAAAACCTTCAGGCAGTTTTTCACGTACGGTTTGTTCAATTACTCTAGGTCCTGCAAAACCAATCAAAGCATTGGGTTCTGCAATGTTAATATCACCCAGCATAGCTAAGCTGGCTGAAACGCCACCCATCGTTGGATCGGTCATAAATGAAATATAGGGTATACCCGCATCAGATAGTTTAGTTAATGCAGCACTGGTTTTAGCCATTTGAAATAAGGAGAATAATGATTCTTGCATTCTGGCACCACCACTTGAGGTAAATACAATGAATGGTATCCCAAGTTCAACACTTTTATTTACGCCACGGACAAAACGCTCTCCAACAACTGACCCCATTGATCCGCCCATAAAATTAAAATCGAAAGCGGCGGCAACAATGTCCATTCCATTGAGCTGACCTTTCATGACGATCAAGGCATCATTTTCTTTAGTTTGTTTTTGTGCCTGACTAACCCTATCTTTATATTTTTTTGTATCCTTGAATTTTAAAGGGTCCACAGGCTTAATGTTTTTACCTATTTCTTCACGACCCTCAATATCTAAAAATATATTTAACCGTGCTCTTGCTGAAATCCGCATGTGATGCTCACATTTTGGGCATACACTTAAATTCTTTTCCAATTCAATGTTATAAAGGATTGCATTGCAACTCGGACACTTAGTCCACAGGCCTTCAGGGACAGTATTTTTTTTATTGGACCCTTCGGTTCTAATGGTTTTAGGTAATAATATTTCAAACCAACTCATTCTATATGCTCCATAGTACTTAATTATTACTGATCTTAATTATCCATCGCTTGGCGTATGGATATTAATAATTCAATAATTTCGTTGCTGGCTTGGTCAAGATTATCAATGTTGTCTTCAATTTTGCTAATTAAGGCGCTTCCGATAACAACCCCATCACCTATATTGGCAATTGTTTTTGCTGAGGCTGCATCTTTTACACCAAAACCAATTGCAATAGGTAATTTAGTATTAGCTCTAATTTGTTGAAGTTTATTTTCAACATCAACTGCATTTAAATGACCTGCACCAGTTACACCTTTGAGTGAAACATAGTAAATATATCCACTGCCAGCGGCATCCATTTTGTTAACACGTTCTTCGGAGCTATTAGGTGCTAAAAGAAAAATGGGATCAATACCTCGTGCTTTTAATAATGTACTGCACTCAATTCCTTCTTCAGGCGGTAAATCAACGGTTAAGACGCCATCAATATCAGCCCGTTGTGCGGCATTGGCAAAATCTTCATATCCCATTGCTTCAATTGGGTTTAAATAGCCCATAACAACAAGTGGGGTTTCTTGGTCGGTTTTTCTAAATTCAGCGGCAATTTCAAGAGTACGCTTTAAGCTCATCTTGTGGGTTAAAGCCCGTTCACTTGCCCGTTGAATAACTGGACCATCAGCCATTGGATCAGAAAAAGGCACGCCTAATTCAATAATATCGACCCCGGCTTTTACCATCGCATGCATTAGCGGTACTGTGAAATCAGGTCTTGGGTCACCTGCCGTAACAAATGGTATTAATGCTTTGCGGCCTGTTTTTGCAAGCGCTTCAAATTTGGCTGCTAATCGACTCACAGTTCTATCCCCTCAAGTTTGGCCATGGTCTGCATATCTTTATCGCCACGACCAGACAGATTGATAATGATAGTTTCGTCTTTATTCATTGTGGGTGCAAGTTTCATGGTGTAAGCCATCGCATGACTGGATTCCAATGCAGGAATAATGCCTTCCATACGGGTTAATGCATAGAAACCTTCCAGCGCTTCGGTATCGGTTATGTTGACGTAATTGGCACGTCCAGTATCTTTTAGCCAAGCATGCTCAGGACCAACACCTGGATAATCGAGGCCTGCTGAAATAGAGTGGGTTTCAATAATTTCACCGTCATCATCACACATAAGATAAGTGCGATTACCATGTAATACGCCTGGGCGACCTGCGCACAATGGCGCAGAATGCCGACCTGTTGAAACACCATCACCAGCAGCTTCTACACCGTACATTTTTACTGATTTATCTTCAATAAAAGGATAGAACAAGCCGATAGCATTTGAACCACCGCCAACGCAAGCTACTAAAGCGTCAGGCAAACGACCTGTTGCCTCTATGCATTGTTCTTTAGCTTCACGGCCAATAATTGATTGAAAGTCTCTAACCATCGCTGGGTAAGGGTGTGGCCCCGCAACTGTTCCAATAATATAAAAAGTATTATCAACATTAGTTACCCAATCTCTGAGCGCTTCATTGAGGGCATCTTTTAGTGTTTTTGATCCTGATTCAACTGCCACCACTGTTGCGCCAAGTAACTTCATTCGATAGACGTTCAGAGACTGCCTGGCAACATCAACTGCACCCATATAAACTACACATTCCAAACCTAGCCTTGCAGCAATGGTTGCGGTTGCAACGCCATGTTGACCAGCACCAGTTTCAGCAATAATACGGGTTTTGCCCATGCGTTTGGCCAGTAAAGCTTGACCGACAGTATTGTTGATTTTATGAGAGCCGGTATGATTAAGATCTTCACGTTTTAAATAAATTTGCGCCCCACCTAGTTCTCTGCTCCAGCGTTCTGCATGATATAAAGGTGAAGGTCGGCCTACATAATATTTTAAATCAGCATCAAGCTCCCTAATAAACTCAGGGTCTGATAGGTAATGTTGATAAGCAGCATTCAATTCTTTAATGGGCGGCATTAATGTTTCAGCGACAAAAACTCCACCGTAAGGGCCAAAGTGTCCCCGTTCATCGGGCATATTATATTTTTCTGTCATGTTGTTACTCTGTCACCTTCATTAACTTGTTTTATAAATGCTGCCATTTTAAGAGAGTCTTTAATACCTTTTTTAGCTTCCACACCACTACTGACATCGAGTGCGTATGGTCTTACTGTTTGTACGGCTTGTTTTGCATTACTTTCGTCCAAGCCACCGGCCAATATAATTGGCAAATTCAGTTGCTTGGGAATTAAATTCCAGTTAAATTGATTGCCTGTTCCGCCTTTGGCATTAGGATCAAAAGTATCCAGCAACAGCCCTGTTGCATCATGGTAGTTATTAGCAAGAGCTGAAATATCAATCCCTTCACGCATAGCTATAGCCTTAATGTAACGTCTGCCATAAATTCTGCAAGCTTCAGCCGTTTCATCGCCATGAAACTGAATACAATCAATGGGTACTTTTGACAATACTTCCCGAATTTGTGCTTCCTGCTCGTCAACAAATAACGCCACAATTGAAGTAAAAGCCGGTAGGGCATTAACTATTTTTATAGCTTGTTTAATCTCAACATGTCTTGGGCTGGGGGGGTAAAAAACTAAGCCAATTGCATCCACACCATTCATTGCAGCGTAAACAGCATCTTCAATACGGGTAAAGCCACAAATTTTAACGCGAGTTCGCATAAAGTGTTATGAGAATTTATAGAATAAAATTTAGCCGCTTAGAATAACACAAATTAATGTCAAAATTTGTTTGATTATTATTGAATAGTTAAAACGGGTGCTGCGTTTAATAATTTTTTAGTATAAGCATGTTCAGGTCTTCTAAGTATTTGTTCTACTGGACCGTGTTCTATGATTTTTCCTTGATACATGACTGCAACTTCATCGGCTATTTTTGCAACCACAGCAAGATCATGAGTGATAAATAAATAGCTTATGCCTTTTTGCCGCTGCAAGGTTTTGAGTAATTGAATAATTTGCGCTTGAATAGAAACGTCTAGTGCACTAGTAGGTTCATCACAGACGATGAGTTTGGGGTTAACTGCCAACGCACGAGCTATACATATACGTTGTCGCTGGCCGCCGGAAAATTCATGTGGATAGCGTAGTGCCGAATCTGTTGGCAAGTCAACTTGTTGTAAAAGTCCTTGAACTATTGTGTTGCGTTCGATATGAGTGATTTCAGGATGCAAGGCTAGGATTCCTTCGGCGATGATATCACCGACCAGCATTCTTGGGTTCATTGAAGAAAAAGGGTCTTGAAAAATAATCTGGATATTAGCGCGTTGTTGTCTTAAGGCTTCACCCGTCAAGTTGTTAAGTTCAACACCATCTATTATTACTTGTCCGTTTGCACCAGGAATGAGGTTTAATAAACCCTTTCCAAACGTAGTTTTACCGCAGCCGGATTCACCTACCAACGCTAAAGTTTTGCCTTTTTGAATGTTTAAACTGACACCATCTACCGCATAAATATAATCAACGATACGTTTAAAAAGACCTTTTCGGATTGGGTAATAACAATAGAAGTTCTTAACCTGTAATAAGGATGGTTGTTCCTGTTGTGTATGAAGTAAGCAGTCTTGCATTGAAGGCAGAGCTTTAAGCAACTTTTTGGTATAAGGGTGTTGGGGGGTTTTGAAAATGGTTTTGGTTAATCCAGTTTCGATAATTTTACCATTTTGCATCACGGCAACACGGTCTGCTAGGGTAGATACCAGTGCCAAGTCATGGCTAATGAGCCACAAAGCCATGCCGGTTTTTTGCTGGATGTTTTTGAGTAACGTTAATATTTGTGCTTGAATGGTAACATCTAAGGATGTCGTGGGTTCATCGGCAATCAATAAATCCGGTTGACCTGCTAAGGCGATGGCAATCATGACTCGTTGCCTTTGTCCACCAGAAAGTTGATGGGGGTAGTCTTTAATTCGTAATTCCGGTTCGGGTATTTCGACTTGCTGTAATAATTCCAGTACCCTATTTTTTCTAGCTGTTTTTGATAAAGAAAAATGAATTTTTATGACTTCTTCTATTTGACTGCCAATGGTCATTACTGGATTAAGTGATGACATGGGGTCTTGAAAAATAAAACCGATACGTCTGCCGCGAATGCTACACAGTTCAAATTCTGTCCGTTTTATTAGGTTATCGTCTTGTAAATTGATAGCATGCGCTTTGATTTGAGCATTGTTAGGTAACAATCTCAATACTGACAAAGCCGTAATGGATTTACCTGAGCCGGATTCACCCACTAGTGAAAATGTTTCACCTGAATTAATGACAAAACTGATGTCATCAACAACCGTCTGCTGATTATTAAAATTGACGCTGAGATTTTCAACAGAGAGTAGCGGGATATTCATTGCTTGAATTTATACAAAGATGGCTATAAAACTAGGGGGAACTCCCTTGCTGTTGACTTTTTGGACTTGGTCAGCCACAAGGGATTGTCAATATACATGGTGAAATTTTAAAACAAGCCCGTTATTTTACCGTCATTATCAATATCAATTCTTTCGGCAGCGGGTATTTTAGGTAACCCGGGCATGGTCATTATGTCACCCGCAATTGCAACAACGAAGCCTGCACCATTAGCTAGTTTGACTTCCCGAATTTCTAATGTGTGTCCAGAAGGTGCGCCTTTAGCATTGGGGTTGGTCGAAAATGACATTTGTGTTTTTGCCATACAAATCGGAAACTTTCCGTAATCGGTATTCCATTCGGCTAACTGGGCTTTTACTTTGGTGTTGGCAGTGACTTTTTTTGCACCGTATAACTTAGTAGCAATCGTTTCAATTTTTTCCCATAAACTGAGATTTTCATCATAGACGTAAGTAAATTGAGGTCTGTAATGGTCAACGACATTAATAACGGTTTGAGCTAATGCTTCTGCACCTGCACCACCTGTTGCCCAATGTTTGGAAGTCACGCATTTCGCGCCAAGCGCCTCACATTTTTGTTGGAGTAAAGCGATTTCTGCATCAGTATCAAGCGTGAAATGGTTGATACACACTACACAAGGTAAACCATAATGCTGGGTAATGTTATGGTAATGTCGTTCAAGATTTACAAAACCTTGCTCCAAGGCGGCTAGATTTTCAGTATTTAAGTCATCTTTGACAATGCCGCCATGGAACTTAAGTGCTCTTACTGTTGCAACTAAGACGACTGCTGAAGGATTGAGCTCTGCCATACGACATTTTATATCAATAAATTTTTCAGCACCTAGATCAGCACCGAAGCCAGCTTCAGTTATTACATAATCCGCTAGCTTTAAGGCTGTTTTTGTTGCGGTTACTGTGTTACAACCATGGGCAATATTTGCAAAAGGTCCTCCATGAATAATAGCGATATTATTTTCCAGTGTTTGGACTAAGTTGGGTTTGATAGCATCTTTTAATAACGCAGCCATTGCCCCTTGAGCATTTAGATCACTCGCATAAACTGGAGTTATTCTGTCGGATTTATAGCCGATGACAATGCGGCCAAGGCGTTCTTTAAGGTCAGCGCGACTAGTGGCCAAACAAAGAATCGCCATGACTTCAGAGGCTACTACAATATCATAACCATCTTCTCGTAAATAACCGTTTGCTGGCCCACCCATGCCAACGACAATGTTGCGTAGTGCTCGATCGTTCATGTCGACAACACGTTTCCATTGGATACGTCTTGGGTCTATATCAAGAGCGTTTCCATGATTGATGTGATTGTCAATTAATGCGGATAAAAGGTTATGAGCTACACCAATGGCATGAAAGTCGCCTGTAAAGTGTAGGTTGATATCTTCCATGGGGACAACTTGTGAGTAACCACCACCTGCTGCACCACCTTTCACGCCAAAACAGGGGCCTAAGGAAGGTTCACGAAGACACATTATGGTTTTTTTGCCTAAGCGGTTCATGGCATCGCCCAAGCCTACTGTTGTGGTAGTCTTGCCTTCGCCTGCGGGAGTTGGACTAATAGCTGTTACTAAAATGAGTTTACCGTCTTCTTTATCGGTAAGGCTACTGATGTATTCCAGTGATATTTTGGCTTTGTAATGACCAATAGGATCCAAGTGTTCAGCTTCTATACCATATTGTTCTTTTGCCAAAGTGATGATCGGCCGCATCGTTGCTTTTTGGGCGATTTCTATATCAGACATCGTGTTTCCTTAGTAAGATCTTTCTAGTGTATCTCAGATTTGTTATTCATTAATTTTAAAAAACTCAATAAATATGAGTTTCTAGTGCTTTTCCAGTCGCTGTAAATCAACTATAAACAGGGAATCGGAGGCAAAGATTACTCACTTTTTCTCGGACGCGGGCGCTGACTTCTTCGTCATCTATATTTTCCATAACATCACACATCATATTGGCAATTTCTATCATTTCTGCTTCTTTAAAGCCTCGTGTTGTTGGTGCAGGTGTGCCGACTCGAATGCCACTGGTAACAAATGGCGATTGAGGATCATTAGGTACTGCATTTTTGTTGACGGTAATATGTGCTTTGTTCAATGCTGCATCGGCAGCTTTGCCGGTAATACCCTTGGGAATAAGAGAAACCAGCATTAAATGATTGTCTGTACCATTTGAGACGACATCAAAGCCACGTTTGACAAAAACGGAGGCCATTGCTTGAGCATTTTTAATCACTTGTTGTTGATAATTACGGAACTCGGGTTGCATGGCTTCTTTAAAAGCAACTGCTTTAGCGGCGATAATATGCATGGAAGGACCGCCTTGTATACCTGGAAATATATTTGAGTCGATCTTCTTTTCTATTTCAGGATTGCTTTTGCATAAAATCAGACCACCGCGAGGACCTCTCATGGATTTATGTGTAGTACTGGTGACAACATCGGCAAAGGGAACAGGGTTAGGATATAGGCCTGCGGCAATTAAACCTGCGACATGGGCCATGTCGACCACAAAATAAGCACCCACTTTATCAGCGATATCTCGGAAACGTTGCCAATCCCAAACCCGTGAGTAAGCGGAAAATCCGGCAATAATCATTTTTGGTTTATGCGCAATGGCTAATGACTCAACTTCATCATAATTAATTTCACCTGTTTCTTTGTTTAAGCCATACTGAACAGCATTATATATCTTGCCCGAGAAGTTGGGTTTGGCGCCATGAGTTAAATGACCACCGTCTGCCAGACTTAAACCTAAAATAGTATCTCCGGGCTGAATCAAAGCCATGAATACAGCCATGTTCGCCTGAGAACCTGAGTGCGCTTGAACATTAGCGTAATCTGCGCCAAATAATGTTTTGGCGCGATCAATTGCTAATTGTTCAACTTTATCAACAAATTCACAGCCGCCATAATATCGTTTGCCAGGATAACCTTCCGCATATTTATTAGTTAATTGTGAACCTTGCGCTTCCATAACCCTTGGGCTGGCGTAATTCTCCGAAGCAATTAATTCGATGTGATCTTCTTGGCGTAGACGTTCTTCTTCCATAGCTTGGAATAGATCGTCATCAAAACCAGCTATGGACATAGACTTTTTAAACATGATATCTCCTGATTAAGAGTTGGTATTTGTGAAAGAGTTAGGGAATAAGAGTAATACTTGTAGATCAGCTACGTTAGTTCCTGTTGCGCCGATAGCAAGTAGATCCTGTGAACTTTTTAATGCAGTATAGGAGTCGTTATTATTTAGCATAGCAAGCGGATCTATGCCAGCGTTAATCATGCGTTTAAGTGAGTCTTGATCGATGATTCCGCCAGTGGCATCGGTTGGGCCATCTATACCGTCAGTACCACCGCTAAGAAATATCCAGTTGCAAGTAAATTCGTGCTGCTCAGCAGCAATAGCAAAAGCCAGTGCCATTTCTTGGTTACGGCCTCCACGTCCATTTCCTTTTAGGGTGACGGTGGTTTCACCACCCGCTAACAAAGCTGTTGGTTGATCGATGCCTTTGCAAATTAGGGTTTTGGCATGATGTGCCCATTGTTTAGCAACACTTCTTGCTTCGCCACAAAGATGAGTATTATATAGATGTGCTTGGTAGCCTAAAGTTCTTGCAGTCGTTACTGTTGCATTGAGGCTAATGGCATTGCTGCCAATTAGGGTATAGCCTGTGTTTTTAAATACATTATCACCTGGCTTTGGTGTTTCCGGGATTTTGCCCGCGAGACCGTTCTCTAAATGTTGTTGAACGTTTGCTGGGACTTTGTGCCAAATGTTTTGATCTTTAAAAACGTTGATTGCATCTGCATAAGTGCTAGGGTCAGGGATAGTTGGGCCACTGGCAATAGTACTTAAGTCATCGCCTAAAACATCAGATAGGATTAGGGCATGTATGTCGGCAGGGGCTGCAAGTCTGGCAAGCCCCCCCCCTTTCAATAACGATAAATGTTTACGAACACAATTAATTTGATTAATTGTTGCACCACAAGCCAAAAGTAAATTGGTGGTGGCAATTTTTTCTTCTAGAGTAATTGAGTCTGCAGGATAAGGTATTAATGCAGAGCCACCACCACTCACTAGTACTAAAACCAGTTCATTTTCTTGTGCAAGGGTGATTAGTTCAGCACATTTTTTTGCTGCATCAAGTCCGGCTTGATCAGGAAATGGGTGTGATGCACCGATGACTTCAATATGTTCAACGGCTGTAATATTTTCATAATTGGTTACAGCAATGCTATTAATTGACTGTAAGTCGAGGGGGATGATTTCCTGAGCTGCTTTCGCCATAGCACAAGCAGCTTTACCAAAAGCGATTAGATGAATTTTTGACCATAATCCTTTACGTTTTTGAGTTTTATTGTTTAAATCCAGTAGAAACTCAACTTGGTGATCATTAGCTCGCAAACAGTTTTTAACGGCTTGATAAGGATCTGCGGCTCTGACACCTGCTTGAAAAATACTTAAGGCATCTTTTCTGGATGAAAAGACCGATGGGTTTTCTGATAGGCTCATTGAACAGTGAATTAATTAAACCATTTCTTTAGCTAAAGCAAAGATATTTTCAGCATCAAGAACTTGTTGATTATCTTCAAAAAGCTTGGCAATGCATGCGCGATGTAGAGCAAGTTTCAATACACCAAAACCAATTGCACCCCATATGATTTTACCATGGCGAAGATTGCCTTTGTCCATCATATCGGTTCCACCAATACCAAGCGGTGGTGTTGCGTTAGCATCAGCTATCATTTCAATGTTTTGGTTATATTGCCATTGCTCTGCTGTAAGTAGCTCAACACCAGTTGCTCCGGTTGCTAAAACAATATTAGCATCTTCAATGGCATGGGCTCTGGCATTATTATCGGCTGCTTCAATAGGCGTAATATCAACTCCAAAACGTAACTTCATGTTGTTACAGGCTTGAACGGCACGCTCCATTTTTCGCGCGGTTATAGATACACTTGCGCCCTCTTTAGCAAGCATAGCCGCAGCACGTTGCCCTACAGGACCTGTACCCGCCAAGACTACGGCCTTTTTATCGACAATTACACCACTGCATACCAGCTTGGCAACAGCGGCAGCTGCAGTTGTGTTGCTGCCATTACTGTCTAGCATCACAGAAACTTTAAATCCGGAAAAAAAACAGTTTTGTATGGCTTTAAATAATTTTTGTCCTGCAAGAATGTCGCTACCACCAACAAAAATGGCAGTGTTCTTTTTATCATTTGGCGCGCGTGTAAAAATAGTACCTTCTACAAGTCCGGTGACGTTTTCTGGCGTTAACCCCCCAAATCCAATCACATGGTCGGCGCCACCATCATAACCAACCACGGTATCAAAAACGGATGGATGAATATCTGTGTCGAATTGGAATAGTAATTTTTTCATTAACTTACCTATAGTTATACGGTAATGTGGTGGTTTTTTGGCTATTATACCCGATAAAAAAAATGTGCCGGTATTATGCTACTTGATTAATCGGTGTTTTTACTGCAACAGGAATGATACGATTGCATAATATTGCAAGCTAACAGTTTATGGAAAAGTTAAGTCTTAATGGGTTTGCTCTTCCCTAGCTTGGAGATAAAGGGTTAGAAATATTCAATTAAACTTTATTAAAATGCACACTGTATATTTAAAATATTAAGGAAAAAAATGAAAACGCCTATTCATATAGCAGTAACTGGTGCAGCCGGACAGATTAGTTATTCTTTGCTTTTTCGTTTGGCGGCAGGATCATTTTTAGGTTCTGATCAGCCTATTGTCTTACATTTGTTGGAATTACCATCGGCAATGAATGCGTTGCAAGGCGTAGTTATGGAGTTAAATGATTGCGCCAGTCCTTTGCTGCATAGAGTTGAAATAACTGATGATCCTATGGTGGCCTTTAAAAATGTAGATTATGCTTTTTTGGTAGGTGCGCATCCAAGAGGTCCCGGTATGGAGCGTAAAGATCTGCTAGAAGTTAATGCGGACATTTTTTCTGCACAAGGTAAGGCTTTAAACGCAGTAGCTGCAAGAAATGTAAAAGTATTGGTGATTGGTAATCCAGCTAATACCAATGCCTTGATTGCTTTAAAAAATGCACCTGGCTTGAATCCGGGAAACTTTTCTTCAATGAGTCGGTTGGATCACAATCGAGCAATATCCCAGTTGGCTGATAAATGTGGTGTTCTGACTACCGATATAAATAATATGATAATTTGGGGAAATCATTCAATTACACAATATCCCGATTTGCACCATGTAAGAGTAAAAGGACAAAATGCTTTATCTTTGGTTGATGAGAGTTGGTTCGTTAATGAATTTATCTCTACTGTACAGCAAAGAGGTGCAGCTGTCATAAAAGCCAGAGGTCAGTCTAGCGCTGCATCAGCTGCTAATGCAGCAATAGATCAAATGAGGGACTGGGTGTTCGGTACTGAGGAGGGAAATTGGGTAAGTATGGGCGTGCTTTCTGATGGAAGTTATGGTATTGCTAAGGATCTGTTTTTTTCATTTCCAGTAATGGTGGTTAATGGAGAAGTTATTATTGTAAAGGGAGTGGATATGAATGAATTTAGTATGCAAAAACTATCACTAACCGAGGCAGAGTTGCTTGATGAACGTGATGCTATTAAAGATTTGTTTCCTTTAGGAGATGTTTAAAAAATTTTATGCTACTTCCTTGTTCAGTGCATAAACTAGGTCATAAAATACAGTTTTTGGGGTTTAAACAACTCTGTCTTCAGGGTTCTGCCCTGTAAAAAAAGCTGAAATATTTTTTAATACACAATTACCCATTGCTGTTCGAGTTTCTTCGGTCGCACTGCCCAAATGAGGTAGAAGTGTAACGTTATCGAGACTCAAAAAATCTGGATTTATATTGGGTTCGCCTTCGAAGACGTCTAAGCCGGCGCCGGTAATCCAGCCCTCTTTTAATGCTCGAATAAGTGCCTTGCTGTCAACTACATCACCCCGCGCAGTATTGATTAAGTGCGCTGATGGACGCATTATTTTTAAACGTTGTTCATTAATTAGATGTCGAGTTCCATCCCCACCTGGGCAGTGCAATGAAACAAAATTGGCTTCTGTAAGTAGTTCTTCGATAGTTTCGCATCGAACAGCTTGTAAGTCATCGATTATAGTTTGTGCTGGCTGTGAGGGTGCATAAAATAAGATTTTCATCCCGAAGCCATGATGGGCTTTTTTTGCCATCGCTTGAGCTATTCGACCAAAGCCAATTAATCCCAGAGTTTTCCCCGTTACTTTTTGTCCGATTAATTGGGTTGGTTTCCATCCTGTCCATTGCTGCTGGAGGATCAGGCGCTCTCCTTCAGAAGCTCGTCTCGCTGACATGAGTAGCAGTAACATAGCAATGTCTGCAGTACAATCGGTTAAAACATGAGGGGTATTCGTAACAATTAGGCCTTGATTTTTTGCTGCATTGATATCGATATTGTTATACCCGACACCAAAATTACCAATAATTTTAGTGCGTTTGCCCTCAATATTAAGTATATCAGCTGTAATTGAATCAGTGACGGTGGGTAATAAAGCATCAGCAGTTAGCAATGCTTGTTTAAGTTCATTAGCCGTCATGGGAATGTCGTTTTCGTTCAACTGCACATCATAGAGTGAGGTTAACTGCGCTTCAACTTCGGCAGGCCATTTACGAGTGACGATGACTTTAGGTTTGCTCATAGAGTATCCCCATCCTAATTTTAACTTAAAGATATTTATTGGCTGTATTGGTGCTGTATGGCAACCCAGGTAGATTATCTGGGTTGCTTATAGCCCGTACAGTTTATTTTGCAGTTGCTCGATAATATTCGATAGCCGCAGCGACACCACTGCCAGGTTTTATATCAAAACCACAGTCTAGTAAAGCCATTTCAACGCCAGCAATAGCTCCCAGCATAGAAACGTCGTTCATATCACCAACATGGCCAATACGGAAGGCTTTGCCAGCAAGTTCAGAAAGGCCTGCACCTAAAGAAATATTGTATTTGCTAAAGGCCGTGCTGATAACAGTACGAGCGTCTTTGTCTTCGGGGACAATAATAGCTGTGACGGTATCTGATTCAAAGCCTGGTTCTGCACATATTGTTAAGCCCCATGCTGCTACCGCTTTACGAGTGCCTTCGGCCAAACGAAAGTGGCGTGCGTAAACATTTTCTAGACCTTCTTCCAGGAGCATATCCAATGCTTTGCGTAGACCATATAAAATCGGTAGGGCTGGTGTATAGGGTGTATAGCCATCTTTGTTGGTTGCTATTTGATCTCTTAGATCTAGGAAGCAACGAGGATAGGTCGAGGTTTCAGTTGCTTTTAATGCTTTTTGGCTAAATGCTAAAAATGCACCGCCGGCAGGCATCATAAAGCCTTTTTGAGAGCCACTAATGGCACCATCAACAGCCCATTCCTCCATGCGAAAATCAAGGCTGGCAATAGAGCTTACACCATCAACAAACAATAGTGCAGGGTGGTTTGCTGTATTCATTGCTTTACGAACACCGCCAATGTCACTTCTAACACCGGTTGCGGTTTCATTGTGCGTTGCTAAAACAGCTTTAATTTCGTGATGCGTATCTTCTTTTAAGCGTGCTTCTAATTTGTCGAGTGGAATTCCTTTGCCCCAGGTTTCTTGGTGAATTTCGACATCAAAACCGAGTCGTTTGCACATTTCAGCCCATAAATGACTGAATTGACCGAAGCGGTATATCAGTACTTTATCACCTGGATTTAACGTGTTTGTGAGGGCAATTTCCCAGCCGGCCGTTCCTGTAGCAGGAAATACAAAAGCTTGACCGGACTCGGTTCTGAATATTTTTTTCAGGTCTTGCAATAAGGGGGTTAGTAGCTTTGGAAAAATAGGTGAGCGATGATCTTCCATAGTAATGTGCATCGCATTCAGGATTTCGTTAGGCACGTTGGTAGGGCCTGGAATATATAGGTGGTTACGACCAGCCATGTTATTGCCTCTTGATTTAGGTGGTTGAATTATAAATCTGGACTTAGTGGGTTACGTTAAATACCCAAAAAACTGGCAATGATGACATAGGCAACAGTAATCAGCAAGATTTGATTATGATTTTAAGCTAAAAAGTATGCGTTAATAATTGACTTTGGTTGCGCTAAAAGTAGAATGGGCGATTTATTTGTTTCTGGGAGCACCTTTGGTGCGAAATAGAGGAAACAATAATGTATTGATACTTTACAGTAATTGAATTAGGAATGATTAAATGAGCCACACTTTATATACAGCGTCAGTTCAACGTGTTCAGCGTTGTGAGTTAGCGGTTCCCGGATCTAGTCCGGAGATGTTTGAGAAGGCGATGAAAAGTGGCGCAGACTTTATTTTTCTTGATCTTGAAGATGCAGTCGCGCCAGACGATAAATTACGGGCACGAAAAAATATTATTGAAGCTATTAATGATATGGATTGGAAAGGCCATGGCGTTACCATTTCCGTTCGAATTAATGGGTTGGACACACAATATATGGTCAGGGACGTAGTTGATCTGGTTGAACAATGTGGTGCAAAACTGGATACGGTTTTGATTCCTAAGGTCGGTGTTTATGCTGATGTGTATATGGTTGAAGCGATGCTTAATCAATTGGAAATGCAACAAGGTCTGAAAAATAAAATAGGTATAGAGGCATTAATTGAGACTGCATTAGGCATGGCAAATGTTGAAGATATTGCGCGTTGCGGTGCGTCAGGTCGTCTTGAGGCCATGCATTTTGGGGTTGCTGATTATGCAGCAAGTAATCGCGCAAGAACGACTAATATCGGTGGTCTAAATCCAGATTATCCAGGAGATCAATGGCATGCAGCTATTAGTCGTATGACAGTCGCTTGCCGTGCTTTTGGGTTACGTCCAATCGACGGACCTTTCGGAGATTTTAAAGACCCTGATGGTTACAAGTTAGCAGCAAGACGCGCGGCCGCTTTAGGTTGCGAGGGAAAATGGGCCATTCATCCTTCGCAAGTTGAATTAGCCAACGAAATCTTTACCCCACCTGCTGCTGAAGTTGAAAAAGCAAAGCGTATTTTAATAGCATTAAAAGAAGCTGCGGCACAAGGGAAAGGTGCTGCAGCTTTAGATGGTCGACTAATAGATGCGGCTTCAGAAAAAATGGCTACTAATGTAGTAAAAGCGGCTGAGGCAATTGCCGCAAAAACTAAATGAGGTTAGCAGGTGCAATACAAGCAATTGTTTTGAACACATTTACTTTATCATTTTGATTTAAAAACTAACAAGGGAGATGCTATGGATATTCATGAGTATCAAGCAAAAGACATATTAAGCGGTTATGGGATTAAAATCGTAGAAGGTGGTCTGGCTTATAGTCCAGAAGATGCGGTGCAGAGAGCGCGTGAAATTGGTGGGCATGTTTGGGCAGTAAAAGCACAAATTCATTCAGGTGCAAGAGGAAAGGCAGGTGGCATTAAAATCTGTAAAACGCATGATGAAGTTGAAGCAGCTGCTGACTATTTGTTGGGTAGAAGACTGGTTACTCATCAAACTGGCCCAGTAGGTAAGGTTTGCTCAAGGTTATATATTGAGGCTGGTACTGATATTGTCAAGGAGTTGTATTTTTGTTTTTTGGTTGATCGAAGCTCTGAACGGATTGTGATGGTTGGATCTGCTCAAGGCGGTATGGAGATTGAGGAGTTAGCGGTCAATAATCCAGATGCCATTACCAAGATTTATATTGAACCTGCTGTTGGTTTGCAAGATTATCAGGCTCGCGAGATGGCTTTTGCCTTGGGTTTGGATGCTGAAATAATGAGCCATGCCGTTAAAACCATTAAAGGCTGTTATCGGGCTTTACGTGCTCTAGATGTTAGCATGTTAGAAATAAATCCTTTGGTTGTTACCCGTAGTGGAGAGTTGGTTGCATTGGATGCAAAAATGGGGTTTGATGATAACGCTCTGTTTCGACAATTAAAAATATCAGAATTGCGAGATAAAACACAAGAAGATCCCCGCGAAATGGCAGCCGCAGATCGCGGTTTAAGTTATGTTGGTTTGGATGGCGATATTGGCTGTATGATTAATGGCGCAGGTTTGGCAATGGCCACGATGGACATGATTAAATTAGCGGGAGGAGAGCCTGCTAATTTTTTGGATGTTGGTGGTGGTGCTTCAGCTGAACGTACCGAAAAGGCTTTTCGGTTGGTATTAGCCGATAAGGGTGTTAAGGCAATGTTGGTTAATATTTTTGCAGGTATCAATCGGTGCGATTGGATTGCTGAAGGTGTGGTTCAGGCGGTTAGAAAAATTGACATGAAGGTGCCTTTAATTGTTCGTTTGTCGGGGACTAACGTAGAAGAAGGTCGTCGTATCATCGCAGAAAGCGGGTTGCCAATCATTACTGCTGATACCTTGGCGGAAGCAGCTGAAAAAGCGGTTCAAGCCCGCAATGAAGTGGTTGCAAAAGAAGCAGCCTTGGAGAAATAGATGGCTATTTTTATTAACGAAACTACGCGAATTATCGTTCAAGGTTTTACCGGAAAAATTGGTTCATTTCACGCTCAGGATATGATCAATTATGGATCAAAAGTGGTTGGTGGAATTACCCCTGGTAAAGGTGGTCAGATCCATTTGGGTCTGCCGGTCTTTAATACTGTAAAAGAAGCTGTACAACAAGCTGGAGCAGAAGCTAGTATCATCTTTGTACCGCCTGCTTTCGCAGCTGATTCAATCATGGAAGCAGCAGATGCTGGCATAAAATATTGTGTGGCGATCACCGATGGCATTCCTACTCAGGATATGATGACGGTAAAAAATTTCTTACGTCGTTTTTCGGAAAAAGAACGCATGGTACTTACCGGTCCAAATTGTGCTGGTACAATTAGTCCTGGTCGGGCTATGCTTGGTATTATGCCGGGACATATTTACAAGCAAGGCAATGTTGGAATCGTAGGTCGATCCGGTACATTAGGTTACGAAGCTGCTGATCAAATGAAGCGCTTGGGTATTGGTGTTTCTACATCAGTGGGTATTGGTGGAGACCCTATCAATGGCAGTTCTCATAGGGATATTTTGGAGAAATTTGAACAAGACTCTGAAACCAAAGTTGTCTTAATGATAGGCGAAATTGGTGGTCCTCAAGAAGTTGAAGCTGGATTTTTTTCTAAGGAGTATATGAGTAAACCTGTTATTGCTTATATTGCTGGCTTAACTGCACCTGAAGGTCGACGCATGGGTCATGCCGGTGCAATTATTTCTTCAGCGGGTGAAGGTGCCGCTGAGAAAGTTGCGATGCTACGGGAATTGGGGGTAACTATCTGTCCGACTCCAGCAGCAATGGGTGAAACTGTCGCTGCTGTTTTAGCAAAGATTTAGTGCATTGGTATCAGTTTAGATATAAGGTTAAATGACTTTTCGTTTAACCTTGTAGCAATCCTGGTCTCGTACTATCCTGTTTCAGAACAGGGGGGTATATGCAAAAATCAGAGACTGATCAGAAAAATAAAAATATTATATCACCATCTAGTTTGATAGGTGTTTGCCCCCGATGTGGCGATGGCCATACCAGAAGGTCATCATCAAAGACGATTGATGGAGTGTTAAAGATTTTCTTTTACAAGTTCTATCGTTGTCAGGCATGTCGTTTCCGTTTTAAGCAATTAAATTTTCTACGTGTGATTTGGTTTGCCGGTTTAGCTGTTTTTTTTATTCCGGTTTTTGGTGCCATTTGGGTCGCGTCTAATGAGCAACCAAGAACTGTCAGTTTTACTGAAACTAGTTCTCAGGATACAGTTAAGGATCTCGCTGAAAAAGGTGATCCTGATGCCGAGTTTAAAATGGGTTTACGTCATACTTCCATTGTCAGAGGGGTAAAGAACGATAGGATTGCAGTTAAGTGGTTCGAAAAAGCGGCTCGCCATGACCACTTTGAAGCGCAGTATCGTTTTGGATCTGCATTACTAAATGGACAAGGCGTGGTTCAGAATTATAAGGCCGCTTTTTATTGGTTGGAAAAGGCTGCTCGGCAAGGAAGTGCAAAAGCTCAGTTTGATCTTGGCGACATGTATTATTCGGGCATTTCCATTAATAAAGATATTCAACTGGCTTATCTATGGTTTAATCTGGCGGCAGCACAGGGTATAGAAAAAGCAGTTTCACTTCGCGACATTGTAGTGAAGTTACTCACATATGATCAAATAGCTATCTTACAGCAAGAGGCTGGACACATCAGTAGTGGTTATCGTTTATTATCTGTCTTAGATAAGTCAAGGGTTGAAATGAATGAATTAGCGCTGAACGATGAAGATCGTGCTTTAGTCATTGAACCTATACCGATTGATAAGAAGCCGATTATAAAATCACTTGTTCCCACTATAAAGCGTTGGTGGAAGGATAATCTCTAATAGACTTTGAGTTTTAAAAACGCAGGGATTTTTTTTGTAAATAACGTCTTAATAAGTCTAATGTAAATAAGGCCGCATGATTTTGTTTTCGCTTAATGGGTCCACCAATAGAATGACTTGCTTGATAAAAACCATCTTTATTGAGTAGGAAATTATAGATCATGATGGGCTTGTTTTTATTATGTAAGGTTTCAATGTCACCAGTATAGAGTTGAATAAGAACATGATCTGCTTGACTGGAGTTTTGTAAATTCACAGCCATTTGTTTCGCTAGAGCTGTTAAATAATTGGTATCGACTGTAAGCAAAGTGTTTTGTCCTAATTTAGCTATTAATTTGTCGTAGCTTGCGCTTAGTAGCCATTCGTAACTCACGCATTTAGAAGCAAGTAGTCCATGACTCGCTGTTTCTATAACAGCTAAAGTAAAATTTCTATCTGTCATCAATTTATCAATTTCAAAAACCAGATCACCCGTTATTTCATCTAAGCCATCAATAGCAAAAACATAATCACCTAATTTGTCGATAAATTTTGATAATAATGTTGTCATTGATGTTTTTGGATACGTATAGGGAAATAATAGCTTGGTCTGTACATCCTCTATTCCTGCTCGAAAGCCTAATTCAATCTCTGTTGGTATTTCGATTGAGTTAATACGTTCTTGAATGACTGATTCGCCCAAACCAAAGGTTTTTATGGAGACCAGTTGCTTGGGGTGTAATAAAAAGCGATTATAAATAGCGGGGAGAACACTTTCTTGAAATAAGTTCATCATTTCGTTGGGTACACCGGGTAAAAAAACAAACCAACAGTGATGTATAACTAAACTAAAGCCGGGCGCAGTTCCCCATTCGTTATTTATGCGTTCAGCACCCTTTGGAAGCATGGCTTGCTTTTTGTTTGTTTCCGGCATCGCTTTGTTTCTACGCGAAAAGTAAAGACTAATTTGTTTATACGCAATCTCATCAAATTCTAATGGAATATTAAAGGCGAGGGATACTGCTTCTGCGGTTAAGTCATCAATGGTAGGGCCTAAGCCACCGGTGCAAATACAACAATCGGCGCGTTTTGATATGTTTTGTAGTAATTCGACAAGGTCATCAATTTTATCGCCTACAGCGGTATGACGGGTTACTGTGAAGCCACAATTAACAGCACGTTGTGACAACCAGGCGGCATTAGTATCAACGGTTTGTCCGGATACTATTTCTTCACCTTGAGAAAATATTTCCAATCTTGGATTCATTTTAAAAACTCATTAATTAGTACGCCATACCAAAATGGTAAGGTGATTATACTTATTAAGGTTGTTGTTATGACGGCCATGGCATAAAGAGCGCTATCCAGTCGATAGCGATCACAAAAAACAATGCCTAAAATCATACTTGGCATTGCTAGATCCAGCACAGCTGCAGCTTTATACTTATCATCCATAGCTAAATAACTCACTAGAAAAGTTGCGCACAAAGGCATTAAAATCATTTTTATTACAATAACAGGTAAAACATAAGGTATGTTGCTTGTAATAACGGCTCTCCAATTTAATGCCAATCCTATCGAGAATAGCATTAATGGTGAGACGGCAGCGGATAGCTTTTGTAGTACACCTAAGAGCCATGTTGGAGCAGCAATTGCATTTAAGTTTAAGATGATAGCAATAGCAGCAGCCCAAAACGGTGGGGCATTAAGAAATGATAGTGCCGATTTCGGGTTTGCTGAGTTATCTTCACCATAATGGCGGGCAATCATTATGCCCAAAGTAAACACAATCGGTGCGGCGGCAAACAGGTCTAACTGAATAACGACAGAGCGCGTCCAGTCCCCAAAAGTTTGATCTAAAATGGGCAGGCCTAAATAAGTGACATTGGGTATTGCTGCTAGTACTATTGCCCCCAAGCGTTTTTCTTCGAAATTAAAAAGCCTGCCGACCGACCAAGTGCATAGCATAGCAAGCAAAATGCAACTAACACCTAATAGCATATAATGAAATGAAATTAGGCCTATATTAGCTACCCACAATACATCTAAAATCATGGCGGGTAATAATAAATAGTAGACTAAAGTGGTTAATGCCAATCTAGTTTGCGCCGCTGTTTGTCCTGCAGGTTTTATAAATTGCCAAGCAACTCCGCAGGTCATTATTAAAGTCATTTGGATTAACGTAGAGTTCATAAATTAAATTTTATAGACGATTCGCTGATTTTAACATTCACTGTTAAAACAAGTTACGGTAATATATGCCTGATAAAAGAGATAACTGTATATTCTCGTTGATTATAATATCTGGCTTTTACAGAGTATTGATTAAATTTTTTGTGAATATTGGTTAAGCGTATTAATTTAGGAGTTATCGTATGCGTTCATTTTTGCGGTATTTGCAGTTAGGCTTTGTAGCCATATTGTTGGGATGTGCTAATGCTGATGTTGAATCAATCGATTCCATTTCTCCCAAAGAAGCTTCTGTGATGACCTCTGAGCAAAAAGCAGTCATTATTGATGTTCGTGAAGATAGTGAATGGAATGAGCAGCATATTCCTGGAGCAATTCATATTCCTTTAGCACAGTTAAATGATCGTTTATTGGAGCTTGAGCAATATAAACAGAGTCCTGTTATAACACAATGTAAAGCGGGTGGGCGTTCTGCAAAAGCTTTTGATGTTTTAAAGTTAGCAGGATTCTCTAAAGTTTATAATATGGATGGAGGAATAATGGCTTGGGAAAAAGCAGGTTTACAAACACAATAATATCCCTAGTAGTTTTAAAAAATATTTTTCACTTTAATTTCAAAATCTTATGTTACTTCAATCTATCAAAACCATTCCTGTCCGCGAGCGTTTGATTATGGCATTGGATGTTCCTAGTATTCCCGAAGCACAGGCTTTGGTAGATGAACTGGGTGAGTCAGTAGTCTTTTATAAGGTTGGCATGGAGTTATTTATGTCGGGGGACTATTTTGGTTTTATTGAATGGCTTAAGCAACATAATAAAAAAGTATTTGTTGATCTAAAATTTTTTGATGTTCCTGCAACTGTGGGTCGAGCTATAAAAGCATTAAGTAATAAAGGTGTTGATCTTGCGACTATCCATGGCAATGATGCCATTATGGAGGCTGCAGTTAAAGAAAAAGGTGATCTTAAAATATTAGCTGTTACAGCTTTAACCAGTTTGGATCGTGGTGATCTTGATGATCTTGGTTTTATGTGCGACGTACGCGAATTGGTATTATCTCGAGCGAAACGAGCTTTACAAATAGGTTGTGATGGGATTGTTTCCTCAGGACTTGAGGTTTCTATGCTTAGGGAGGAGCTTGGCAATAAATTGTTGGTAATTACTCCGGGTATTAGGCCCGTTGATAATCGTGAAGATGATGATCAAAAGCGAGTAGTAAGCGTAGAAATGGCTTTTCAGAATGGTGCTGATTATATTGTTGTAGGGCGACCAATTCGTGATGCTGATAATCGTAAGGAGATGGCTGAAAAAATTCAGGGACAGATTTTGGCGCAATTTACACATCTTTAATTAGTTATATAAGTTATAAGGCATAAAGCCCCCCCTGATTGTCTTTTCTCCCTTGAGCTTTTTATCTATTTATGACATTTGATCCTGCTTTTACATCTTCTTATCTAGTTGCTTTTGTAATGGGTTTGTTCAGTAGTATGCACTGCATAGGGATGTGTGGTTCAATTATTGGAACATTAACGCTAAGTCTTAGTCCGGATATACGCAATAGTAAAAAAAGACTATTACCTTTTGTGTTTAATTATAATTTTGGTCGGATTACCAGTTATACAATTGCGGGTTTATTAGCAGGTACTATTGAGGCTTTATTGACTATGCATTTGGGTGAAACTCATGGGCACAGGTTTTTACAGATACTTTCAGCCGTTATCATGGCCAGTGCGGGTTTATACATAGCGGGCTGGTTTCCTCGCTTTGCATATATTGAAAAAACTGGAATGTTTTTGTGGAAAAAAATAGAACCATACGGTCGCAAACTTATTCCTGTAAAAAACCTGAAACAAGCTTATTTTTTTGGGATGATCTGGGGCTGGTTGCCTTGCGGGCTTGTCTATTCTGCTTTGGCACTTGCTGCAACAGCAGGTGATGTAAGTAAAAGTGGGTTGACTATGCTTGCATTTGGTTTGGGTACGTTACCCGCCGTTATTGGCGTAGGTATCATGACTCAATTACTAACACGGTTATCAAGAATAAAACGTTTCAAAGAGGCTGTTGGTTTGCTTATGATTGTTCTTGCACTATTTGCGGCTTTACCTTGGCTCAATCCGATGGCTGTAACTTCCCACATGGTAGTTCATTAAATAGTTCCTATGACCCATTTTTCGTCAATTATTGGACAGTCCCCTTCATTGGATTCTTTAATTCGCAGTGCTAGTATGGTTGCCGCCACAGATGTAACGGTGTTGCTTAAAGGTGAAACGGGTACCGGAAAAGAGGTATTTGCCAAAGCCATTCAAAAAGGGAGTGCACGTGCAGATAAAGTTTTTATTACCTTGAACTGTGCAGCATTACCAGAGCATTTAATCGAATCTGAATTATTTGGTCATAAAAAAGGTTCTTTTACGGGAGCAACTTCAAATAAACCGGGAATTTTTCAAGCAGCTGATGGGGGTACTTTATTCCTTGATGAAATTAATTCTCTTCCCGTTTCTATTCAGGCAAAATTATTACGTTTCTTGGAGTCTGGAGAGTGCCTTTCTGTTGGGGAAACTAAGCCTTATACTGTTAATGTTCGTATTATCGCAGCGACTAACGCTGATCTTACTAAGCAAGTTGAATTAGGACAATTTAGACGGGACTTATACTATCGACTTGATGTAGTGCCTTTAGAGCTCCCACCATTGGCACAGCGAACAGAGGATATCGAACATCTCATTGCTCACTTTTTGAATATGATGGTAGAAACACATTCAATTGAGTTGCCAAAATTTAGCAAACAAGCGATAACTGTTCTTAAGGGCTATTCATGGCCAGGGAATATAAGAGAGTTACGTAATTTGTGTGAAAGACTCAGCATTTTATTCTCGGGAAGAATGATTGATTCGCTTGATCTTCCTAGTGAGTTCTTTAATCAAGACCAAGGAATTAAGGTCGCAACGTTCACTTTGCCAGAAAATGGTTTGCAACTAGATAGGTTAGAAGCAGATTTGATTAATCAAGCTCTGAGTCGAACCAAAGGGAATCGTAGTAAGTCAGCTAAATTATTAGGCCTCTCTAGAGATACTTTGCTGTACCGAATGCAAAAGTACGGGTTTAATGCGAAAGACAAACTCCTCGATGGGGAAAGTGAATAATCTTATTTTCTAATCAAGTAACCCTTTGCCGAGCTTGTTTCATAAGGTGCTTTAAATCTTTAACAGTCTGCGCTAAACCTGAAAATAAGGCTTGAGCAATAATGGAGTGACCGATATTAAGTTCTATTATTTCTGGTATGGCACATATTTTTTCAACATTATAGAAATGCAAGCCGTGGCCTGCGTTGACTTGTAATCCAGCACTATTAGCATAATAGGCTGCTTGCCGGATGCGAAACAGTTCTTTGGCCTGTTGTTCAGGATTTTTTGCTTCGGCATAACAACCTGTGTGCAATTCAATAACAGGTGCTCCAGCTTTTACAGCCGCATCGATTTGTCTTTCATCAGGATCAATAAAAAGAGATACCGTAATACCTGCGCTTTTTAAGGCATCACAAGCCCATTGTATACGATTAGGATTGATAGCTATGTCCAGTCCACCTTCAGTTGTTAATTCTTCACGTTTTTCAGGTACCAGGCAGCAAGCATAAGGAGACACTTTGACAGCGAGAGCAATCATCTCATCAGTTACTGCCATTTCCATATTAAGCCGTGTATGCAGCATATCTTTTAATTGAAAAATATCCCTATCCTGGATGTGTCGGCGGTCTTCTCGCAAATGGGCGGTGATCCCATCTGCACCTGCTTGTTCAGCAACTAATGCAGCTTGAACAGGTTCTGGATAAAGTGTGCCTCTGGCTTGTCTCAGAGTGGCAACGTGGTCAATATTTACGCCCAATAACATAGGTTTGTTGTTCATTTCTATAGGTGATGCATAATTTGGTTAATGACAGCTCGACTTTTTAGGGGCTTACCTTGCAAATAAACCGAAATAACGGCTCTCATTAGTATTTTTGCCTCGTGGAGAGTTTGAGAGTCATTTAAAGCTCTTGATTTTAATGCCAACAAAGTTTTACCTGAGTAGAGTCCTTCTTGTGACTCAATTGGCCCTTGTTCTTCATTATAGTGATAGTTAGCTAATGAGTGGACAGCTTTATTGTTGAAGCAATCATAGTCCAGTTGCAGTCCATAACCTACAGTAGCCATTAAATCCAGCTCAAAAATACGTAAACTCATTTCAATCTTTGAAGGCTCCAAAAGACACGATAGACAGGTTTCATAAAGTTCAAATACTTCAGGGTGGGGGTCGTATTTATGTAAGAAACAAGTTATCAGTTCGTTAACATAAAAACCACAATAAAGTGCAAGTCCTTGTAATTGATCGTATGGTTTGATCATTTCAACATTCGATAAGGTTTTTAATTCAGATTTACCGAAATAGGATAAATTTAAAGGTCTAAACGGTTGTAGAAGCCCGGCAGTCTGTGATTTGGTTTTTCTTACTCCTTTTGCTAGTAAGGAAACTCGACCAAAGTCTCGTGTTAATGCATCAATAATAAAACTAGTCTCTCTATATTTTCGCTGTTGCAGTATAAATGCTGGTTGCAAAAAAACAGCGTTACTAGTCATTAAATCCTAGGCTTTGCATAGCGCGCTCATTATCTGACCAGTTCTTTTTAACTTTAACCCAAAGTTGTAAATAGACTTTTTGGCCGATTAGTTTTTCTATGTCAAAGCGTGCATCTGTACCGACTTTTTTTAGCATATCGCCTTCCTTACCAATGACGATGTTTTTTTGCGTGAGTCGCTCCACCCAAATGATGGCATATATTTTAGTAATATTGGGGTGTTCTTCGTAACGTTCTATTTCAACCGTTAAGGCGTAAGGTAATTCATCACCTAATCGTCGAGTCAGTTTTTCTCTGATAATCTCAGCAGCCAAAAAGCGCTCAGGTCGGTCAGTAATTTGGTCTTCGGGATAGATTAAATCATTTATCGGTAGCATTTCCATGATCAGGCTTTCAAGTTGATCAAGATTAGTTCTCTTTAATGCCGAGATAGGAATCAAATGCTTAAAGGGGAAGCGATGTTGGGCTTGAGAAAAAAATGCTAATATTTCATCTTTGTCTTTTACCTTATCAACTTTATTGACCGCGAGAATAACCGGTAAACCGACTTGTTCCAGCTTTTTGAAGATAACCTCGTCGTATTCATGCCAAGATAAACCGTCAATCAACCAAACAATAACATCAACTCCTAGTAGTGATGTATCAGCCGTCCTGTTTAGGTATCGATTTAAGGCTCTTTTTTCACTATTGTGCATGCCTGGCGTATCCATATAAATAGCCTGACCAGCTTCAGTGGTATTAATGCCTAGAATTCGATGTCGGGTTGTTTGGGGTTTGCGTGAGGTAATGCTGATTTTTTGTTTCAACAAATGATTCATCAGCGTAGATTTGCCGACATTAGGACGCCCAATAAGCGCTACGAATCCACAATTCATTTATTATCCTTATTCAGTAATTCGAGCATAAGCTCTGCTGCCGCTTGTTCGGCTCTTTTTCTGGAGATGCCTGTGCCAACACAAGTGTCTGTAATTATGGGGATACTACATTTGACTTTAAACATTTGTTCATGCGCAAGCCCTGACATAGTGAGTAAGGTATATTCGGGTAATATCTGTTTTTTTGACTGCATTAATTCCTGCAATTGGGTTTTTGGATCTTTTTGCCAATTTTCTAAAGATAAGCTATTCAGTTTTTCCGCAAACAAAAACTCTATCCATGCTTGGCAAGCCTTTATGCCTTGATCTTTAAATAAAGCGCCCATTATTGCTTCAAGCGCATCTGATAAAATCGAGTCACGACGAAATCCACCGCTTTTTAATTCTCCGGATCCCAACAATAAATAGTCACCGAGTTGATAATGCCTAGCCAATTCTGCCAATGAGCTTTGATTGACTAAGCTAGCCCTTAGCCTGCTTAAAATGCCCTCACTTGCGTCCGGAAAAAGTTCATATAATTTTTGCGCAACAACAAAGCCGAGTATGGAGTCGCCTAAAAACTCTAATCGTTCATTATTGTTGGCTCCGGCACTGCGATGGGTTAACGCCATTGTAAAGATTTCTGGGTTATTGAAGTTTAAGCCTAGTTTTTTACATAATGTCGAGTGCTTTTTTATCACTGCTTATTGATCTCCATTACGTCATTAAACGCAACTAAGACACTTAGATTGCCAACAATATTTTTAACAACTTCGTATTCAATAACCACTTTTAGATAATTCTCGTGACGAGCGATGGTGATGTTTTCTTGAGTTACATCATTAACATAATTCATGTCGAAGTGTTTGCTTAGGCTTTTTCTAATCTCAGATTCACTTTGTTCTTCAATACCAGGCGTTCTTTTCAG
>Ga0192647_100429_pt1 | contig 29664 bp, 6 predicted proteins | sample LauGreFa1BDMLBSN_2_FD_133046 | JGI IMG/M metagenome (GOLD analysis project Ga0192647, IMG submission 133046) | Freshwater lake microbial communities from Lake Michigan, USA - Fa13.BD.MLB.SN - reassembly | ecosystem: Environmental > Aquatic > Freshwater > Lake | place: Lake Michigan, USA... | reverse complement strand
ATCTAGTCTAGCATATCTTAATATTAGCGACCAGCTGATTGAAAACATAAAAAATAACGATGACATAGAGTTAAGTCCAAACGGCACTGGTTCTGTAAACATCACTACTTCAAAATTATATGTTGACGGTAATTTTACAGCAACCGGATCAATGACATGGGACGGTTCATTAATTACTTTAGGTAGCAATGACTCTGACAATGTAGTTTTTAATGCAGAAATTAATAGCAATATAGTTCCGGATGATAACGAAACATGGGATTTAGGATCTGCTTTAAAACGTTGGAATGTTGTCCGTGGAGAAACTGTTCCAGTAGGTACATTAAGCGTTGATAATTTAAGCATCAATGGAATTGATATGTTGCTAACACAAGGCAACACTATCTATGTAAGTATAAACGGTTCTGACACTAACGTTGGAACACATTTACATAACACTTATAGAACAATTAAAAAAGCCCTAACTGTTGCTACTGCTGGAGACACTGTTGTTATTTTTCCAGGCACTTACGAAGAAGAATTTCCATTAACTGTTCCTGCAGGCGTAACTGTAAACGGTGCTGGAATTAGAGCAGTTACAGTAGTTCCTACAGTAGCCACCGAAGATCAAGATTGTTTTCTACTTAATGGTGAAACAACTGTTAATCATTTAACTGTTAAAAATTTTTATTATAATGCTACAAACAATACTGGTTATGCGTTTAGATTTGCATCAAATTTAACAGTTACATCTCGTAGCCCATACGTTCAAAATTGTTCAGTTATAACTGCTACAAGTGAAACTGCATCGTCCGGCGAAATAACAGTTGGCCCTTCACCTACCCTATTCTCTCTCACTAGCAACAGCGTAAATTTAGCAAAAGAATTTTACAGCCAAGCTCTAGTAGATTCATTAATTGGCCAAATAGCGGTTATTGACAGATATCCTCTCCAGCCGTTGTTTTATATTGTTGTATCAATAGAAGACGAACCAACATCTCCAACGACTCTGTGGAAGATGACAGTTGATACACCTTTTGATCCAACGGGTCAACTTAAACCTATTAGCTTTTATCCAGATGTGGAAATAACACAAATTGTTACAAACGATATTTGGGATACAACAGGAAACTCTGTTGGTGAAAAATGGGTAGCATATTACAAAACCGGATTACCTCCATGGTTTAATACAGTAGTGGGCGCAGGCTGGAGTATCAATGTAGCTGGAACATTATACATTGTTGATTACATAATTCAAGATCCCGTTAATGCTAACATGTGGAGAATTTATGTTACTACATCGCTAGTAGCTGGTGTTGGTATTCCTATTTTTTCATCTCCTATTGGCGCAACAACAAAACTAGCAGGAAGAGGGGCACTGGTAGACGGCAGTGTTGCAACAGCATCTAGTAAAGAAGCTAGTATGCTATTCCATAGTGTTACTATGATAACTCCAGGAGTCACTGCACTTGAAGCAACAAACGGTGCAAGAGTTGAGTGGTTAGATTGTTTTACATATTTTGCTGATAAAGGTATACATCTCACTCAAGGCACAGAAGGATTTAATCCAACTGATTACGTTTATGATCCTATCACAGAAAAATACCTGCCGTCTAATGCTATTAAGTTTTCGTTAACATGTGATGCTCCAACTGGGTTTGTAACACCGGTAGGATCTAATAGTTTTAAATGGAGAACTGGGTCTGGCTACGTAACTCGCGGATCTTGGGGCACTTCAGTGTATTCTACAGTTTTATCATCGGGGTTACCTCTTTTTTCGTTAGGAGACTCTGCTACAGAAACTGCATTTGCTATATACGATCACGATACTTCTACGTTAATAGCATTGTTTACAATTTACGAAAATTTTCTTACATCGGGTTCTGTAACATCCTGGAGCGATTCTACTGCTGGGCAAGCAGGCCAGATTATATATCCTGCGGGAATTAATTATACAACATTCATAAGTTTGTTTACTACTGGTGCTACATACGATTGGGTGTTTGTTCCTAATATTAACACATTTACTGGATACAAAACTGCTGAAGAATTAGGTATAAAATTTGGCGCAGAAATACGTAGTATTGGTTCTGCAAACGTTTACGGAACATATGGTGCAGTTGCTGACGGTGCTGACACAATTGCCTACCTCATTAATCATAATTTTGCCTACATAGGAACAGGGACAGATTACACTAACGATCAAAATTTAGTAATACAAGCGAACGAAGTAGTAGAGCAGAACGACGGAAGAATATATTACGAAAGTGTTGACCATAAAGGCGATTTTCGTATTGGTGACATATTCTATGTCAATCAGGAAACTGGTGCAGTAACTTTTAATGCACAAAGCATTAGTTTTTTACCTAATGGAAGTATAACACTTACTGGGCCAACTAGTTCAGCGTTTATTGACGCAACTATGATTGAAGTTGGTAACATACGAATCAGCGGAAATACTATTGAAAGTCTAACAGGACCAGTAAACTTCCTAGCAAATTCTGGAACTACTACTCTTAACACAGATGTATTTGTTACTGGAAATGCTGATATTTCTGCAGATGTAATTGTTAAAGGAAATTTATATTTAGGTAATCAACCAACAGATACAGTAACTATCTATCCAGAATTTACACAAGACTTATTACCAGACGATGTTGGACCTGCTTACGGATACACGTTGGGCACAACCGGTACACGTTGGGACACACTATTTGTAAATTCGTCAACCATAGACAACATAATTGAAATCAGTAACAATACTATTTCAACTATAACTGCTGACACAGATTTAATTTTTAAAGCATCAACAACAGGAAAAGTATTAGTATCTAATACCAATGTACAGATTGATCAAGATTTAACTATAAACGGAACCAGCTTAACTGTAAACGGACAGACATATCTCCAAGACTTAGATTTAGTTGGAACTATAACACAAACAGGCAACTGGAACCAAACAGGTAATACTGATATTATAGGCGATGTATTTGCTGATAATGTAAGCATAACAGGCACGGGTTCTTACTTTACTGTTCCAAACTTTAAATTTGAAAATACAACGATTAGTGTTACATCGACAAATCAAGATTTAATCCTTGAAGGAAACGGCACAGGCGGTGTTGTGTTTGACGATGTTGTAAAAATTTACGGAACAAATATTCAAATATTACCTGGATTGTCTTTATTAGAAGACGGTTCTGTATTAATAACAGAAAGCGGTGTTCCTTATGCACTTGAAGGAGATGTAAACACTAGCGAAAACCTTGTGTTTGCACCAAACGGCACAGGAAATACTATAATCTACGGAACTAATGCATTTCAAATTCCTGTTGGAAGTACAGCAACAAGATCCTTGGGATTAGGTGAAATAAGATACAATAGCGTAACAAATTTATACGAAGGTGGCGGCGCATCGGGTGGGTTAATAAGTTTCAACGGATTATACGACTCCGACAGAAATACATATATTTCGGCAGGCGGAGTTGATAATACTATCTATTTTGGTATTAGTAACTCTGTTAAAGCAACCATTGACAGTACAGCATTAGAGTCAAGCACCTTTGCTATAGATAATATACAGTTAAATGGTAACACTATAACAAACACAGCATCCGGAAACGATTTGACCCTGTTACCAACCGGCACAGGAAACACATTACTTAACAATGTTGGATTTTCTTCAGATAGTACTATTACAAATCAGTCAAACCAGCCTTTAGTTCTTAAAGCAACTGGTACTGGATATATTAGTTTTGCAGCTGCATCTGCTATAGTAATACCGTTTGGTGTTAGTGCCGAACGCAGACTCACTCCAGAAGTAGGCGAAACTAGATTCAATACTGAAAAGGAATACATGGAAGTTTATACAGGCGACTTAGCCCAAGGAGAAAGTGGTTGGGTTTCTGCTATTGGTGAAAGTGCAGGTATTGTTGACGCAAACGTTATTGAAGGCCTTCTTGACTTTTGGACCCTGATACTAGGGTAAAATCTCCCAAACGATAAATACTATTGATTACAAGGAACGACCAATTTCTTGTATGGTTAAACTGTGGTAAACCAGCAAAGAGCCGTAAAAACGGATGCGGAGAAATCCTAAATGGTTAACCGTGAAACACGGGGTTTGAGGAGAGCTGATGGCTGTTGGTCGTATTACCGGTCCACTCTTAAAGGCGAATCTACTTCGTAATGGCGTAGATCTGGCTTTTGAGACCGACCTTTTATATCTAGATGTTAATAACGGCAGGGTCGGAATTAAGACAAGCCTACCTGACTACGAGCTAGACGTCGCAGGAACTTCTCGAACTACAAACTTAACTGCTACTACTCAAGCAGATTTAGCAACATTTACAATAGCTACTGATACAATCTCAAGCAGTAGCTCAACAATAAATTTACGTCCAGCAGGCACAAACCCTGTAGTTTATCAGGGTAAAATTCAAACTGGCGACTTGCAACTTTCAACTAATGTAATTGAAACTACTGCAACTAATCAAGATTTAAACATCAATACACTTGGCACTGGACAAGTAAACATAAACTCTAATTTAACTGTAAACGGAGATGTCCACGTTACAGGAAATTTACAAGTTGACGGTGATGCTAGCGGAACTGTTACTATTGGTGATGCTGATACAGATAATGTAGAATTTAAAGCTGAAGTTAACAGCAACATTATTCCAGACGATACTGATACATGGGATTTAGGTAGCGATCCTGCGCTTGGCGGCAAACGTTGGAAAACAATCTATACTAAGGATTTAATAGCTGACCAAGTGTCAGCAGACGATATCTTTGTTAACGGTATTGATCTAACATTACCGCAGGGAAATATATATTACGTTGCTACAACTGGTAGCGATACAAATGCTGGCGAGCACGAACACAATCCGTTTTTAACTATTAAACATGCCTTAAGTGTTGCTACAGCAGGAGATACCATTTACATTTACTCTGGCGCTTACGCAGAAATATTTCCGTTAACTATTCCTGCAGGTGTAACTGTAAAAGGTGCGGGAATACGTGCAGTTAAAATTACGCCAACTGCCGGAACCAATAATAAAGATGCGTTTTTATTAAACGGAGAAACAACAGTTGAAGATTTAACTGTGGCAGATTTCTTCTATGATGCAATAAATGACACAGGCTATGCTTTCCGTTTTGATACAGGCATGACTGTAACAACTCGCAGTCCGTATATTAGAAATTGTACAGTTATTGCAAAAGGCAGCGTAACTAACAGCGGAGACCCATACGGGTTTGATTCAAACGATGCAGGTAAAGGCGCTTTAGCCGACGGTAGCGTAGTTAATGCCGCTAGTAAAGAAGCAAGTATGCTATTCCACAGCGTTACATTTTTTACACCAAATCAAGAATGTATATCTGCAACTAACGGTGTGCGTATCGAATGGCTTAATTCATTTACATACTTTGCTGACAAGGGATTGTACGGTTATGGTAGCAGCGCAGGCTTTGCTGGCGCAGGATTAACTAGATTAAGAATTGAAGGACAAACAGGAACATGGGCAGTTGGTAATACTGTAACTTACTACGATACAGACGGCACAACTGTTCTAGCGTCTGGTACTATAGATAGCATTGACGGCGATTATGTTAACCTAACAGGCCGTTGTTTAGGTTTTGAAACAATTACTGACCGTGTCGGCAAAACTGTTTACGCACAAGGTAATGCAAAACTAGCTACCGCACAGAAAAAGTTTGGAACAGCAAGTTTAGCATTAGATGGCACCGGAGACTACGCAACTGTAGCTAGCCAACCTGATTTTAATTTTGGTACTGACGATTTTTGTATTGAAGCTTGGGTATACCCAACCGCAACTGGTACTTACAGAACGTTATTTGATTTAAGAAATAATTCTGGCGACACTGGTGGTATTATTTTAGGACTATCAGATATTGGTGCATTGTACTTCTACTATAACGGAAATTATAGAGTTGGTCCAGTTGGATCTGTTCCTATTAATCAATGGACACACATAGCATTAGCTAGAGTTAGCGGAACTACTAGGGCATTTGTTGACGGAACACAAGTCGGATCGTCTTATGCAGATACAAACAACTATGCACAACGAGGTGTTCGCATAGGTGCAGATCCAAACGGTAACTACGCCTTCCCAGGATATATTGACGATGTTAGAATATCAAAAGGTGTTGGTAGATATAGTTCAACATTTACAGTTCCAGCATCAGCATTAACTGGCGATCTAAACACCGTACTACTTTTACATTTTAACGGCGCTAACAATTCAACTACATTTATTGACGATGGTGTTACTTTACAAGACTTACGAACAAGTGCTGGCGGCACATCAACATTAATTAATTTTGCTGACTACAGCGACTTTGGAGCAGAAATACGCAGCATTGGTTCGGCATGTATCTACGGAACATATGGTGCATACGGTAACGGCATTGGCGTCCTCATGTATCTAATTGGACAAAACTTTGCTTATGTTGGCTCAGGAAAATTATCAACTAACGACCCTAATGACAGGATTGACGCCAACGAAGTTACAAAATTAAACGATGCTAAGATTTATTATACCAGTGTAGATAACGAAGGTAACTTTAGTGTTGGCGATGCGTTCTTTGTAAATCAAGAAACTGGCGATGTACTGTTCAATGGTGAAAATTTAAGTATTACTGTTCCAGGAGGTGTTACATTTACCGATGGTGTTAATAGTACAGTTATTACACCAACTAATATTGATACAGGCAATATTAGAATTAGTGGCAATACCGTTGAAAGTATTACCGGTGATGTTAATGTTACAGCTGCTAGCGGATCGATTAATTTACAAAACAATACTTATATCACAGGTAACTTAGACGTTACTGGAGATATAACACTTGGCGGAAATATTCAAGTAGGCGATGCTAGTACAGATACTATTAACTTTGTTGGGGGTATCAGTAGTGATTTAATTCCGGCAGCAACTGCAACTTACGATTTAGGCAGCACCAGTTTACGTTGGGCAAACGCATTTTTAAATAGAGTTGAAGTAGATGGGTTAGTAATTGACAACAACACCATTGAAACTACCATCGGTAATGACAATTTAATATTACAAGCCAACGGTACTGGCATTGTGTCAATACCTAGCAACGATGTTGAAATTGCACAAAACTTAACTGTTACAACAGATTTAACTGTAAGTACTGGAACAACATATCTAAAAAATACAACAGTCACAGGTACTGTGACACAAACAGGTGATGTTATACAAACAGGTAATTTTACATCAAGCGGAACACTTGATGTAACAGGTAATGTTGAAATTACCGGATATTTAGAATTACCAAATATTAATATTAGTTTAAACACAATCAGTACAAGAACAGCTGGTACTGATTTACATTTGTCGGCTAACGGAACTGGCGATGTTTTAATAGAAGACCTAGGAATTGAAGGTTCAATAATTAAGAGTACTGCTACTGATGCCGACATCACATTGAAACCGTTAGGCACTGGTGCTGTTATCATCGACAGTAATCAAAGTTTAAAGTTACCAATTGGCGGCAACAGCGACAGACCATTAACACCTGCAAGCGGTATGATCCGCTATAACTCAGATTTAAATAGATACGAGGGCTATAACAACGGCTACTGGTTATCAATGAGTGGTGTTGCAGATGCAGATGGGAATACATACATTACTGCTGAATTAACACCTGGCGCTAACGATAATACTTTACGTTTTTATGCAGACAGTAACTTAATGGTTACTATTGACGCTACAAAATTATATGCAGAAAGATTACAAACATCTAATTTAGATATCCAAAATAATACAATTACACCAATTTCTGCTAATAGCGACCTTAATTTGTCCTCAACAGGAACTGGTAGTGTACGACTAGGTAATTTAGCAATCAAAAACAACACTATAACTAACGTTGTTTCAGGAGCAGTTACACAGTTTGTACAATCTGGAGATGGATATATAAAGATAGACGGAACAAATGGCATGGTGTTTCCTAGCGGAACTGATAGTGAACGCCCAGGAGTACCTGTAACAGGAATGATGCGATATAACACACAACAAGCTCTTGTAGAAGTGTACAATGGAAGTTTATGGACAGGTGTTGCAGGTAGTGCCGGCGGAGTAACATACTCTGAAGCATCAGCTATCGCTATTGAATACGTGTTAGTTTTAGGATAAAAATATATTATGGCAACCTCGTTTAATAATGCAATTAAAGCAGATTTAGGAACTACAGAACACAGTCTTTTTACTGTTGCGAGTAACGCAAGAGTTACGGTTATTGGTTTAAGTTTTGCAAACTTAACAGACAGTGTTATTTTAGCAAATGTTCGTATTGAAGACAACGCATCTAATTCAGCTTATTTTTGTAAAAATATCCCAGTACCGCCAAATCAAAGTTTACGTGTAATCAACGGTGGTGAAAAATTAATTTTGTCAAGCAGTTATACTATGTACGTTTCTGCAAGCCAGGATGATAGCTTAGATGTGATAGCCAGTTACGTGTCAATCACATAAGGAATAATATTATGACATACTATGTTGGTGCAGTTAGCACAGTAGATTTACTAGGAAATGATAACCCAAGATTCTTTTACGGGTTAAGAAGATCGGATAGCGGAACACTATTCTTTACAAAAGTAGGACAGCTGATTGGATCAGACTCTGTAAGAATTAACATTCCGGGCCCAGCTTCTGACGATTTTGAAGATTTTGAATATGGAGTTGACTTCTTTGACGGACGTCTAGCAGAAGACCACAGCAGACCGTATGCAAACTTAAATTTTGACCAATATCGTTGGGATCAAAGAAACTGTTACTACTATATAAATGCATCAGGCGAACTAGTAATAAGAGTTAACCAAGCGTACGAATACGATCCATCACAAATTGTTAGTTAATATAGGATAAAAAAATGGCAGCAGAATTTAAAATTTCCCGACTTCGCTTCAACTATCTTGGAGCATGGGCAGAAGATACGTTTTATAATAGAGACGCTATGGTTACCTATGAAGGTAAACTGTATGTCTGCTTAGAACCACATACTTCGGGCAACACTGAAGATGCATTTTATCTTGCTCTTAACTTTATAACACCCCAAGGTGCACCAACGCCATATTGGGAAATTGTTGTTAATACCAGAAAATGGGCCGGAGAATGGCAACCTAACACTTATTATAGCTTAGATAATATTGTTAGTTACGGTGGATCAATTTACTTTTGTAATGAACAGCACAACAGCGGATCAAGTTTTAATGCTGCAAAATTTGATATCTATGCTACTACAGATGGTAATTGGAATAATAATTGGCAAACAAATTTTGCCTACGGATTAGGCGATGTAGTTCGCTACGGCGGCATACTTTACAAGTGTATTGCTAATCACGTTTCTGCTGCAACAGCTGAACTTGGGCTAGAAGACGACCAAGCAAACTGGGCTGAACTTTTTGTTGGAGTCGAATATAAAGGAACATGGTCTTCATCTGGATTTAGGTACAAGACCAACGACTTGGTAAAATACGGCGCAGATATTTGGATTGCAGAATCAGGGCATACTTCTTCTTTAGAGTTTGACCAAGATTTATGGGACTTATGGACACCAGGGCAAGACTATGCAGATACATATAGCTCAAGTGTTATCTATCAAATTGGCGATGTAGTAACATACGGCGGTTATACTTACACCAGTTTAATCGCAAACAACGAAGCTAACACACCAACCACTACACCTTCTGCATGGGAACTGCTAACAGAAGGTTACAGTTTTGAAAACGATTGGAACTCAAGCGCAAATTATCGTGTAGGTAATGTAGTTCGTCGTGGCGGCAATGTTTATGTTGCTATTCAAGATAACACAAACCAAGACCCAACTAATTTATTAGTATCAAAAACATACCAAGCACCTGCAACGGTACCAGGAAATACTTATAACGACACTACTGATTTTACTACAGTTGGCACAAGCCCCACCGGATTTACTGTAGCCACTGTTACAAACTATGCAAATACTCCGTGGATTACATTTATAACACAATATGGTGGCGGTGGCGCAACCATGAATGTAACACTAAATGGTGTTCCTACTGAATTTACTATTGCAGCAATAACACCTCAACCAGGTGCAGGACCACAAGGCGGATTTACACTTACCTTTGTTGAGGCATTTAATCCGGCAGCAAGTATAAGCAATTTTACAACACCGTCTTATACACCTCCTGTCACAACAACAATAACATTAAGCAATACTACTGGACTAGTACCAGGATTAATTTTAACCGGCGCAGGATTTACATTAGGACAAAGCATTGTACAGGTACTAAACAGTACAGACATATTAATTGACCAAATTCCTGATAATTTTCCAGAAGACGGTCAAAGTATTAACTTTGTAGGTATTAACTATGTCTATTGGAACTTATCTGTTCCAGGTTCTAATTGGAGAAGTTTTTGGGAAGCAGAAACTTCGTACACTATTGGAGATCTTGTACTTTTAACAAATGCAACTTACAAGTGTGTTCAATCACACACAAGTTCTTTATTGTCGGGTGATAAGCCTGACTTAGACACCGATAATGTTTATTGGATTCCTTACTTCTTACATGCAAGAAGAAATGCACTAACTAACCAAGGCGATATTAAAACTATTGCCAACAATTCTGTTGCGGTAGTTGAAATTGGTGAACAATATCAAGTATTACAAGCATCAAATGCCAGTGGTGAAGTTATTCCAGAATGGAAGAAGATATTAGTTACACCAAAAGTTTACTATGTATCAGAGAGCGGAGTCGATGCCGCAGGATATGGGGATACTTGGGACAGGCCTTGGAGAACTATAAAATATGCTGCTGAACAAGTTGATGCAGGAACAGAAAACCAAGGCATCAAGGCTTGTTTAGAGGCAAACAAAGAATTTTTAACTACTGAAATGTATCAGTGGATGCTATATCAAAAACAATATAGCGTTGCACCGTTTACACCTTCTTCGCAATTTGATCCTGCAAAAACAGTTCGAGATGCCAGCTATATTATTGATGGCATTGTTTATGACCTATCAAGGGGAGGAAATGCTCAAACTGTTATCAATGCAAGAGCATTTTTTAACGCAGAAGGAACTGGCGGTTATATCAATTCAACAGTAGCTGCTCAAATGCCGTTCTTTATTGCCGCATTAAATCGACTAAAGACGTTGATGTTAAATTATGTATTAATTGGAAATACACCGCCTGTCATTTATCAAGAAGCTAATGGAGTAGTTCCAGGAGACATAGTCGAGTTACAGACAGGTTTTGACGTAGGATTCATCACACAAGTTGAAGAATTAATTGATATAGTTATTGATGCACTAACAGACGCAACAACAGATAATATACCTTATCCTAATAAGAGTATTGCATCGACTATTATGGTTAAAACTGGAACTTATGAAGAAGAATTACCTATCATTGTTCCAGAGTATTGTGCGATTGTTGGAGATGAACTACGTGGAGTTACTGTAAGTCCACAAATTGTAATCAATACTTTCAGTGAAAGCAGCGTTGCGGGTACTACCATTCCATCAACGACTACAATTACTGGAACAGTAGGACACAGCGAATGGGAATTTTCAACTAACGGATCAGTAACAATTACTGCAACCGGCTTACCATATCATAGTTACGGAAATACGGCCGATCCCAATACCCCAGATGATATTGCTATAGACAAATCATTTCCGTGGCGCGGCGGCACAAACATTGGGGCTGATGACAAAACATCAGCAGACTCTGGAACAATTGGTTATTGGATCAATGGTGTAAGTATCGGAAGCCCTAATGCAGGAACAGATGTTCCTGATGGTTATGTATCAGTATCTGGATTTAACTATAACAAAAGTGCTTATGCAGCATTTGCTCTAGGTTACTCGTGGGGAGCAGACGAAGCAGGCGGCTTCTCAAATGCTGATGGAACGTATCAGTACACTGATTTTAGTTTTGATTTGTCGTGGGCCAGCGGCGATGGTTTCATCAGCGGACCGCATAATACCGGATCAGAAGAAGTGACCCAACTACCTTACCTAGCAGGATCATTAGTTCAAGCGAACGGCCACAGCAAGATCCTTGGTATTAGTCTTGACGGCTATCCAATATACGGTCCTTTTGGTTATGACGATCCGTTAGATCCGCTGTCTGGTGTTAGAGTAATGCAATCTGGCTACACCTTAAAAAATTCAAATTATAGAACAGGGACTGCTGCGTCAGATCTTTCAGAATATCCAATGGGTATATTTGTTCAAGATTATGACTTTACTGATGCAGGAGATTTAGATGAACACAACGGACGTTATTGTATAACACCCGAATATCCTAACGGAACTTATGCATATTTTGTAACAGTTGATGACGCAACTTTATTTCCATCATATCCGTATGTAATAGGAAATACCTACTATGCTACACCGGCTGCAGAAGCACCTGATACAACAACTGAAGGTAACGGTGGCGGATTTGCACCATTAGGACTAGGAACAATATTCACAGGCGGATATTTTAACTGCTACAGTACACAAAATATGTCGGCAAACGAACCAATTCAATTCGTGTCAACATCAAGTTTTATTACTAATTTAGATGCATTTGAAACAGCAGCAATTACCGCAGGCGAAACATATTATGTTGTAGGAAGTTCGATAACATCTACAACATTCCAAGTATCTGTAGTTCCAGACGGAAGTCCTGTTGGATTGTCTGGCGGTACAGGATTCATGCAAATTATTGGTGGCGATGCCACTAAGGATATGTTTAGATTACGTAATGGTACCGGTTTAAGAAACTTGACATTGAAGGGTTTACTTGGAACACTAACACCTGTTAACGAATACTTAACAGCAAGACCAACAGGCGGTTCTTATTGCGCTTTTGATCCAGGTAGCGGTCCTGACGATACAGTTGGTTGGATTAAAAATCGAAGCCCATATTTACAGAACGTAACACTTTTTGGTTCAGGTTGCGCAGCAATGAAAGTTGACGGAACGCTACACAACGGCGGCAATAAATCAATGACTGCAAACGACTTTACTTGTGTACTAAGCGACGGTGTTGGTGCATGGGTAACTGGCAACGAAAGTAAAGCAGAATTAATTTCTGTGTTTACGTACTACAACTACATAGGATACTTTGCAGAAGACGGAGGCAGAATTCGTGCAGCTAACGGAAACTGTTCTTATGGTGAATTTGGTGCAATAGCTGAAGGCTACGATTTATTAGAAGATCCAATTACTGCAACTGTAGATAATAGAACATTCCAAGCAACAGCCAGCGTTCAGCAAGCGTTTGGTATTGAAGCATCTCTATTAAAATTACAATATAGTAATGCTGGTATCGAATACATTCAAACTGTCACTAACTTATTAAATTACAGTAATAATTTCTTAGGTGCAGGATGGACAACAGACGGAAATATAAACCTAGCAAAAAACTTAATTAGTCCAAGTGGTTTAAACGACGGCTGGACATTAACTGGAACAACATCAAACACCGACAGTTCTTACATTTACAAAGACGTAACCATACCGCCTCAGGGAGCTGTTTATACTAATATATCAGGTTCAAATATTTCTGGTAGCGGTAGTGGTGCAACATTTGATGTTACTGTTAATGCAACTAGTTATAGTGTTATTGTTTCACTTAGCGGCTCTGGCGGTAGCGGTTACGTTTTAGGAAATCAAATTACAATTTACGGAAGTCAAGTTGGTGGTTTAGATGGTACCAACGATATTACTTTAACAGTTACTAGTCTAGTCGGTTCAACAATTATTACAGTCTCTGCTGCAGGTACTGTTCCTGCTGGTTCTGCATTGAGATATACTTTTAGTATTCATGCTAAACGAGCAACATCAAACACATTTGACCTGTATGCAATTTTTAGTGGAGCAAGTACAAGAACTAGTTATGTTACTTGGAATTTCAATACAGAAACATTGACTGCTGGAAGTAACGGTGACGGCGGGTTAACTCCTGCATTAGCATATAGAGGAGTTGAATATCTAAACAACGACTGGTATAGAATATGGTTCTCAGTTTATGACACAAATGCGCTGAACGATACTGTAGAATTTAGAATTTATCCAAGAGGAAGATTAGGAACAGCTGGCGCAACTTCTTTCTACGGAGCACAAGTTGAAATTGGTAGTTCTCCTCGATTCTACTTATCAACAACTACTGGGCTATACGATGCTTATGCAGATTATATCATTACTGGTGCTGGTATTAATGCTCAGTTAGTAGCAGATGAAACTAGATCTAATTCTATATATCAGTCTCGAATAACTGATCCTGGGTCAGGAGCAGGCGGTACAGGATATCTAACTGCAAGTAACAACGCTCAAGGCGGAAGCGAATCTTATATAATTTTAGCTCAAGCAGATATCAATACCGCCGCAAATTATAACGGAATGAGAATTTTTATTAATAGCGGTACTGGTGCAGGCCAATATGGATTCATTTCAAATTATGACGAAGGATCAAAAATTGCCTATGTATTAAAAGAATCGGTTACTCCTTTAACCATTAATTCTGCATCAACCATTGACGATACATTTTCTTTAAATGAAATCACAGAAGATGTTAGTACACTATATGTTGACCAACCAGTTCAATTTATTCCAACTTACTACAGTACTGGTGTAGATAATACATCAGAAGAATCCTACAGCATCATTTCAGTAGTTGGAGGAACTGTCAACACTATGGCTATAGCAGATACTAGTGTACTGTATTATAATATGCCAATTAAATTTAGCGGAAACATTCCTGAAACTGTAGGTGTAATTGCAAACTTTACATATTTCGTTCAAGAAATTATAGATGAATTTTATTTCAAAATAACAAGTACTTCGTTTGGCCCAGTATTACCTTTGAGTACAACAACGCCAACTGGTATGAATATAGACATCCCATCAAATACAAGTTATTTGAAAGTTACAAGCACTTCTGGTATGGCTCCAAACATGCCTATTCAGTTTACTGGAACAGCCTTAGGCGGCATTAGTCTTGGACAGATTTATTATATCAATGATATTGTTGATTCAACACGTTTAACAATATCGAGCATTTTAATAGAGCCAACTGTTACTGCAACTGATTCATCAAACAATCGATTAACAGTTTCTGCGACAGGCAACTTAACTCCATTAAGTCCTATTACATTCTCAGAACCTACCATTGGCGGTATTTCTCCAGATACAAAATACTATATTAGTAAAATTACCAGCGGAACATCTTTTAGAATAGCAGAAACTATTTTAATTGTAGATGTTACAAATACAGCATTTGGTACTAACCTAATTACTTGTGAAAATACGTCTGGTTTTGTAGCAGACAATCCAATTAAATTTACTGGAAACGGTTTTGGCGGACTAGTTGCTGAACAGACATATTATATTCTAGCTGTTAACGACAGTACAACGTTTACTGTTGCATCGTCTGTTGGCGGCTCTAGCGTAACTTTACAAACAGCAGTTGGATTTATGACAGCAAGAACTTGCCCAGCAGAATTTGATGTAATTACAGATGCAGGTTCAATGATAGGTAAAACTACAAATGCTAAAGTAACATTAACTCGCGCATCCGGTGCAATTATGAACGCTGTATTTTCAACACCAGTATTTGGTGGTGTTGATCAGGGTACAACATATTACATTAAGACCATAACACCTGGAGCACCGAACAAAATTCAAGTATCTGAAACACCCGGCGGAGCAGTATTGAATTTAGTAACAGGCACAGGTACTATGAAAGTTGGTGAAGTAGGCTGGGATCATGTTAATCTTGGAACAGAACCAGTATCAGTATTTGATACTACAACCTTGTATTTTATTGAGCCACGATTAACCTATTCTGAACCAACATTTGTACAGGCAGAAACAACACTACCAACAGCAGGTGTTGGTACAACGTATGTTGCGATTGCATACGGAGATAACTATTGGATCGCCGTTCCCAACGGCAATACTACTATCGCAGGATCTCCAAATGGTTCAACTTGGCAAACATTTACGTTACCTGTAACAAGTCCGCAAACATGGACTGATATTTGTTATGGAAATACTGCATGGGTACTTATTGCCGAAGGCACAGACAATGTGTTGTATTCGTTCTCAAAAGGCCAATCTTGGAAAACAGGAACAATGCCAAGCAGTAGTTCATGGTCAAGCGTAGCTTATTCAAATGGTGTGTTTGTAGCAGTAGCCACAGGTACATCAAATGCTGCGTATTCTACAAACTATGGAGCAACATGGACTGCAAGTACACTGCCTGGTGCAGCAACTACTTGGACTAGCATCGCAGCAGGTGGCGGACGTTTTGTTGTTATAGGAAACAACTCAACTAGAGTCTTAGTTAGTGAAGATGGCGGAGCAACATGGACTGAAAATGTTCTTCCAGTAGCCGCAACGTGGACAAAAGTTGCTTACGGCAACGGTCGTTTTGTAGTAACAGCAAATACAGCTGGCACACCTTTGTATAGTTTTGATGGCACAACTTGGTACGAAAGTCCTTACAGTATATCAGCAGATGTGTTGGCCTACGGAAACGGTGTGTTTATTGCACTGACATCTGGAGGATCAACAGGATATCAAAGCGAAGACGGCAAAGTTTGGAAGTCAAAATCAACTTCAATTGTGTCTTATGCTGATGCAGCGTTTGGATTTACTCCTCAGCACCCAGGCCGTTTCGTTACATGCTCTGGTGCTTCTACAGGTAGCACAATTATCACAGGATCAAGAACTAAAGGCCGCCCAATTGTTGAAAATGGTATTGTTACGGCAGTTACTGAATTTGAAACTGGCGGAGGATATTTAGCACTACCAACAGTTACCTTGTTTGACCCTAACGTGACACTTGCGGCAAGCATCACTCCTAGACTAGGTAACGGTGTATTAAGTGCTCCAACATTTATTAATCCAGGTGAAGGTTATAATACTAGTTCTACAACTATCATTATTAATGGCAGCGGATATGCAGACGAGTATCAAACAGGCCTGTCATTAAGAGTTAGTAACTTAACTCAATTGCCTCGACCAGGTGATGACTTAGTTATTACAGGAGATAGTACAATTTATAAAGTTACTAATGCAACTATATTAAACGGTACAAGTGCTCCTAACCTAACTGCTGCAATTGAGCTTTCGCCAGATGTTAGCGTAGCATTAAGTCCAGATCATGAAACAGCATTGCTAATTCGTGAAAAATACAGCCAGTGCCGCTTAACAAACCATGACTTTTTAAATATTGGTTATGGTGACGAGCGTGAATCGGGATATCCAAATCCTGTTCCGGTTGTAACAACACTACAGTCACAAAATCAAACAATTGAAAACCACTTTGGCCGTGTGTTTTACACCAGTACAGACCAAGACGGTAACTTCAAAACAGGTAACTTGTTTGGAGTTGAACAGGCTACAGGTATTGTTACACTAAGCGCAAGTCAGTTTGGATTGTCGGGACTAGAAACACTTACCCTTGGTGGTATTGCAGTTGGTGGAAGTAGTGTTGTGATTACACAGTTTAGTGTTGACGCAACTTTTGTAGCAAACAGCGACGCAATTTTACCAACACAAAGAGCAGTTAAATCGTACTTAACAGCTCGTTTAAGTCAAGGCGGTTCAAACACATTTACTGGTAATACTACCGCAGGTAGTGTTACAATAGGCGGACCAAACGTTATTGGCAGTACTATCCCTGTAGGAGTTGCAGGACATGGTGTATACATGCTGAATAGAGTTATGTTTGACGGCATCGAAACAGGCATGGTTGACGGAGACATGCCAGCATTTAACTTCTTCGTACGCGGAAAAGGGCTTGAAAGACTCGTCGATCCAAGTCGCATTGTAAGATAATGATTATAGTGTCGGATATTGGTTTAGATAAATATGATATCAAAGGAATGAAATAAAATGGCAGAATTTATACTAGGTAGAATTAAGTTTGTTTACCGTAACAATTGGGCAAGCTCTACAGCGTATGTAGTTGATGATGTTGTAACTAAAGGTGGTAAAACTTTTATTTGTACAGTAAATCATACATCGAGCTCGATATTTGATACAGACTATGATTTGAACCCAGCAGTTTCTAAATGGAACTTGCTCGCAGACGGCCAACAGTGGAGAGAAGACTGGGCCGCAAGTACAGCCTATAACGAGGGCGACTTAGTAAAGTACGGTGGAATTGTTTACATTTGTAACGAACCACACACATCTGCAACTTATACCTCTCCAACATGGTTAGGTTTAGAAAACGATCAATCTAAATGGGACGTTTTTGCCACATCATTTGATTGGAAAGGAGCATGGGCAACTAGTACAAGATATAAAGTTAACGATATTGTATCTTACAACGGCTACACATACATCTGTACTACTAAACATACTTCTGCTGCAACTGCTACACTAGGATTAGAAGACAACTCAAGCGATTGGCAAACTGTAAACCCTGGTATTAAATATCTTGGTTCATGGGAAGACTTAGGTGCTTCTTATCGTTATAAAGTTAACGATTTAGTCAAGTACGGTGCGAGCTTGTGGATTTGTACAGCGGCACACACTTCGACAACTGCCTTTGAAGACGGTGACTGGACAATCTTTTTAAATGGTTTTGAATTTGAGAACACTTGGGATATTTCTACAGTATACCAATTAGGAGATATCGTAACATACGGTGGTTACTCATACGTTGCTAAACAAAACAATACAGGAAGAAAGCCTTCTGCAGAACCAACATACTGGGATGTTTATACAACAGGATTTAGTTTTGAAGGCGACTGGACTAACTTAACATCATATAAGATTGGTAGTGTTATTCGCAACGGCGGATACACTTATCTTGCAGAACTAGATAGTCCTAGCATAAGCACAACAGCAACCGCAACAACTGTTTCAACAGACCCAACTAACCCAAACACTATTTCTGCAGACACAACTGGTTTTGTTGCAGGCATGACTGTTTATTTTGGCAGTTCGTTTGGCGGTTTAGTTGCTAATACAAAATACTACATTCTAAGTTCTGGTTTAACCGGTTCTAGATTTAAGGTAAGCACAATACCAGGTGGATCAGCAGTTACACTTACAACTACTACAAGTCAGTCTGTAAGTGTAACAGCATCGGCCGAACCAGAAAATACCACATACTGGTCAAAACTTAACCCTGGTTTTAAGTGGAAAAATAATACTGCAACCTACACAGGCGTAAGCGGAACTGTTCAAGGTGCAAGTCTTGGAGTAGGTGCAACCTTTGACGTAACAAGAACAGGCACAGTTTATACTGTTGAAATCAACGACGGCGGCAGTTATTTTGTTGCCGGCGACCAAATTAAAATTCTAGGCACAAGTTTAGGCGGCATTAGTCCAGCTAACGACTTGATGATAACAGTAACTACTGCATCGTCTGGTGTAATTACAGCAGAAACACACGAAGGTATCAGTGTTACTTGGACTAGCGGTATTGTTTATGTATTAGGTGATGTTGTATTCTTTGGTGCAAGTAGTTACACTTGTGTGACAGAACACGTTGCATCATCAGGCACACGCCCAGACAATGATGTTACAGCAACATATTGGAATATTGTATCTGTTGGTGCTGAAGCAGCTACATTAACAACAGCAGGCGATACATTATATTATAGTCCAAACGGCCCAACACGACTACCTATTGGATCAAACGGCCAAGTATTACGTGTTAAAGACGGATATCCAAGTTGGGAAACATACGGCCATGTGTTTAATGCAGTATTTGTTGGACCAACAGGTATTGACCTTCCTTATCCACAAAGCGGATTTAGTATTGATCAGCCATGGAAAACTGTTCGATTTGCATGTAAACAAATTGAAGAAGGTTACAGAGAGCCACAAGCTAAACATATTCTTCAAACAAACAAAGCATTTTTAATCAAAGAAACATTTAACTACCTAGAGTACACATATAAGACATCTGTTACTGGAACAAGTGGCGGCGCTTTCCTTACAACAGATACCTCTATGTTAAACTTAAAAATGCCAATTGTTTTTGCAGAACAAACAGGCAGTTTAACACTTAACGGTAATCCAATTGTAGCAACAACTGTTTACTACATAAAATCAATTACAGAAGATACAAGTTTTACTGTATCGGCAACTCCAACCGGAACTACATTAGTTGGTGCAGGTACAGGAACTGCTGTTGCAACATTTGAATATGACAGAGCAAAAGCAAAACGAGATGCAGGCATTGTAATTGAAGGAATGATTTACGACCTGACTCACGGTGGAAATCTAAAAACAACTACAAATACTTTAGCATTCTATGATAACACTGGAACTGCATATATTACAACAAATACTGAATTACAAATTGCTCAGTTTATTGGCAGTCACGAATATTTAAGATCTATAGTTCCTAGTGTTCTTGCTAATACGGCTGTTTCAACAAGTTATCAAACCCTTAATGGTGAAACAGAACCGATTTATCAAATTATTGATACTGACTATACAGCAGAATCAGGTGTTGTAACTCGTTTAAATGAATTGTTTGATATTCTAATTGACGGTCTCGCACAAGGCGACACATCGACAACTGCTCTTGCTAAGACACCAAACACTACAATTAGCATTAAGACAGGAACATATCAAGAAGTTCTTCCTATTGTTGTTCCAGAATATACCGCACTAGTTGGAGATGAGTTACGTTCAACAGTAATTCAGCCAAAAGGCGGAAATAATATTCTAATCAACGACCAGCCAAAGACAAAAGCAGCTTTAGAACGTGTTAAAGCAGTTTTACCTAACGTATTATCAAATACTGCTCTTGCTACTAGCGAAGATAATACAGAAACACAACAGTTCTTATACACAACTGAAGACAATACTGCTACTGCAAGTATCACCAGCAACACAAATGCAATGGTTGATATCTTAGTAAACGGTAACACAGCAGCACCTGCTTATGTATTACCAACACCAACTAGCGGAACTGGAAATGCGTCGGATGCAGGTTACTTTAACGCAGCTAGATTGGTCAATTTAAACCGTCAATTTATCATTGATGAAATTGAAGCATACATGGTAGCTAACCAAAGTGCTACTTGGACAGGTTTATCAGCAGAACAAAAAGCTGCTTGTAAGAGAGACGTCGGATTGATTGTTGACGGATTACGTTACGATTTAACTTACGGCGGTAATTTAGCAACTGTTATTGCAGCACGTTCTTACTATAGTAAAGGCGTATTTGTTGAATCACTTGGCGAAAAACCTGCAGCTCTTGCAGCACAATTATATCTAAAGAGTTTTATAGATAATATTGTTACAGGTGATAATTCAGGATGGACTAAACTATCTTCATCAACACAAAATGTAACAGGAACAGCAGGTTCAGCCGGTGCTGCAACTTTTGCTCAAGCACGTATCCAAGAAATTCACGATACAATCAACACTGGTACATCGCCAACAACAATTGATCCTGATATAACATGGCCAGCAGCTGGGTTGTTGACACTTAACACAACAATCGTTGATGATTTACCACACATTCAATCTGAAACACAGGCATGGATTCAAGACGCATATCCAACACTACCATACGATATAGTATTATGTGACAGAGACATTGGTTATTTTGTCGATGCACTACGCTATGATATGATGTTTGGCAGCAACTTCTTAAGTGTTTGGAACGCCGAATCTTATAACAGAGCACTAACATCAACAACATTTGTTATTGAGAACCAGTTAGAAGCAGAAATTGGAATGATTGGTTTCTTAAGTGCAGCATTGAAAGAAATTACAGGCGGCGGCACGGCAGGTAGTGCAGGAAGTTTCCGTGCTATTCGTCGTGTTGAAAGTGCAGCAAAAACTGTCTACAACATTATTGCATCGGGCTTTGTTGGCGTTCCAAGTATTCAATTTACAACACCAACAGGGTACAACACATCTGCATTAACAGATACTGCTTATGCAGCCACAGGTTATGCTACAGGCGATACAACTGGATTCGGTGACGGTAAGGCACAACTGGTACAAAACTACGATTTTATCGTAGCAGATGTATTACAATTCTATGCTAACGGTTCATATTCAGCAGTATGGGCATCAACTACTACAGAAGGTAGAGATAAAGGTAAACGAGACATTCGTTATATCTTAGATGCATTACAGCACGACATGACTTATGGTGGCAATTACCAATCGTCTATTGCAGGTAGCTCATATTACAGTTCTTATTTGCTAAACATCAGCGAAGAAGAAAAACCAGCGTTCCTTGATGCGTTTGCTTTTATGAAAACGCTAGTAGGACAAATTGTTCGTGAAGATTCTATCACTGCACAATCAGGCAACACAGTGACTCGTGTTACAACCGGCCCAGCAGGCAGTGCGGCCGCAGGCGCATTTGCACAAGACAGAATTCAAGATGTAATCGATTGGATTACCGACGGCGAAGCACCTACTCAAGTAGCACCTTACTATGGTTGGGCAAGCACAAGTTTACAAAACAGCTATAATGCTGTTGTTGCAAAACGTACAGAGATTGCACTTGATGCAACTGGTTGGGTACAAAAATATTATCAAGAAGTTTTACTTGATTTAAGTTTAACAACTAGAGATGCTGAATTAATTATTGATGCAGTAGCTTTAGACATGATATTGGGAACAAACTTCAATGCTCTAAGTGCAGGCCGTGCTTATCTAAGAGGAACTGCATCAACAGAAGCATTGTTAAATGGTCCTATTAAAGATCCAACATTAGGTGCTGTTGATTTTATCAAATTTAAAGTTAAGACTATCGCCGCTTACGGTGCGATTGCACAAACACAGTCAATCTTAACTGATATTATTAATAAGACATCTTCAAACTTTACACCAAAACTACAAACTATTGAACCAGCACTACCAGCAGGAACTTATAGTGCGGTATCTGGTACAAACGTAGTTGGTAGCGGTTCAAGCGCAACATTTAATTTTGTAAGAACTGCTGCTGGATTTACAGCCAGCGTTAACTCTGCTGGTACTGGATATGCCGCTAATGACCAGATTAGAATTTCTGGAGCAAACATTGGTGGTGGATATACAAACGTCACTGCTCATGATATAACAGTTTTAGTAACTGCTGTGTCTGGCAGCGGAATTACTTCAGTTAAAGTTTTAACAGATAAGGAAGCGGTTGTTCTATTAGAAGATAACAGAGAATTTATCTTATCAGAAGTTATTGCTTATATTGATACTACATATCCAAGTTTAGTTTATAACAAAGACTTAACTGTACGTGATGCAGGATACATTTTAGATGCTGTGCGTTACGATTTGATATATGGTGGAGATTTTGCAAGTCAGCAGGCAGGTCAGGCTTACTACACATTCGCTGAAAGTCAAATTTCTACTTATGTAAAAACTGCAACCCTTGACGCTATTGATAGAATTAACACAGTAGCACAAGCAGTAGTTCAAAATTCTACTGTAACACCAACAACAGGTAACACTAAGACACAAGTTGTTAAAAACGGTGCACAATTACAAGGCAGTGCTGCAACTGCAACTGCCATTGACGGGTTAATTACTAAGATTTACAACTATGTAGATTTAGGATTAACAGCAGGAGCACCAAGTATAACAGTTACTGCAATTAGCGGTTCAAATACATTTACTTCTGTTGGACACGGACTTGCGGCAGGCGATTATGTCGAAAACTTAGGATCAACTGCTAACGGTGTAACTAGCGGTATTAGATTCTATGTGACAAGTGTTGGTTTATCTGCTGACGAATTTACCTTAGCTTACGATTTGGGTAACCCAGCATCAGTGTTTACCAACGGAACCGGTTTAACTCTATCATTGCACTATACTAAGAATCCGTACACTGGTTGGGTACATGACGATTTAGTAACAGAGTACGAAACACTAACTGCTGCTAGAAGCACAATTACAGCTGATGTAGTAACATGGATTGATGAAAATTATCCAAACTTAGACTACGATTCTGCTCTTGCAGTTCGAGATGCTGGCCTTGCGTTAGATGCTGCTTGTTTTGACTTTATGTTTAACAGCAACTACAGAGGTGTAAAAGGAGCACAGTCATATGCTCGTCCACAATCAGCAGAGTTGCTCAAAGGTACTTTAGCAAAAGCAACAAGAGAATCATTTAAGTATCTAACAGAACAAATTTTAGATACAATTACAAATGAAACAGCTAGAACAAGAGCAAGAAAATCTTTATTATATGTAATTGATTATCTAGCAGGTAAGAGTGTCGACGAAGATACTGAAACAAACGGCACAACTGTGTACAACATTAACGAGGGTGTATTGCGTGGTGTTGAAATACTAAGAGCTAATACTGCTTTCTTAGCCAATGAATCGTCTGCATGGACTACTGCAAAATTTGGTGCATTAGTATCTAGTACTTCAAGCACAGGTAATTTGATTACAACAGCTACAACTCACAATTTAACAGTTGGAGATCCAGTTGCTTTCACATTTACAGAATATAATGTTGTTGCAACGGCATCAAGCAGTACTACAGGAAGATTTACTTTAAGTAGTACTGAAGGATTTGCAGTTGGTATGCCAGTTACATTTAGCGGAACACCATTATTTGGTGGAGTTGTAGCATCAACACAATACTTTATTGCGGCTATTAGTGGAAATGAAATTTCCATTGCATCAATAAACAACGGCGCAGCAAATCCATTAACTGACGGTTCAGGAATTATGTCCGTAACTGTTGGCGGATTAATGGGCGGAGTTTCTGCAAGTACAACATATTATGTACTAACAACACCAAGTATTACATCACTGACAGTTACAGCAGAGCAGTTTAGTTCTACACCAATAACTATAACTGACATGGTTGGACAAATGCATGTTGGTTACTATTTTGATGTGGCGTTGTGCAAACGAGATATGACAGAATTTGTTCATGCTCTTGTATATGATACACAATATACTGGTAACTACAAGTCTAAGAGAGCAGCAAGATTGTACTTCAACGCAATCAAAGGCTCTAAGAAGAGTGACATGTGGCATGTAAGAAACGGTACTGGTGTACGTAACATGACTATGAACGGCATCGAAGGAACTCTTTCTATTCCTAATAAATTTGGTACACGTAGACCAGAGTCTGGTTCATACACTAGTTTAGATCCAGGATATGGTCCATACGACACAAATGCATGGGTTAACAATCGTTCATGCTACGTACAAAACTGTACTTTATTTGGTACAGGCGCAACAGCTCTTAAAATTGACGGCGCATTACACGCCGGCGGAAACAGAAGTATTGTTGCCAACGACTACACAACCTTCATTAGTGATGGTATTGGAACATGGTGTAGCGGTTCTAACTCGTTAACAGAACTTGTTTCTGTGTTTGCTTACTATTCTTATGCAGGATACATTGCAGACTTGGGTGCTAAGATTCGTGCTACAAACGGTAACAGTTCTTACGGTACATACGGTGTTGTTGCGGAAGGTGTTGATACATACGAAGCACCAATTTACGGAACACTAAACAACCGAGGTGCAGAAGCCTACATTACTAACGTTGTTACTGACGGCGCAGAAGAAGTCTTACGTATTGAATTTGCTAATGCTGGTCAAGAATATACCAATGTTGAGTGGAACGTTAGCGGCTCAGGATACAATATTGCCGCAATAGGCGATGAGTTCAGAGATAGAGCAGTAACAGAAACTAGGTTAATTGACTTAGATGACGGTTATGGTTATGGTGGTAGCGGATACATTACCGCTGCAAACGCAGCCCAAATTAGCGGTATTGGAACTATAGTAATTGCAGCTTCAGACACTCAATTGAGTCAAGCATACGTTGGTATGCGTGTGTTACTTACAGCAGGCACTGGCACAGGTCAAAGTGCTGCTATTTTAGCATATAACAATGGTAGTAAAGAAGCCAAGATTTTCAAAGAGTCATTTACTACACTTACAGTTACAGATAGCAATTTAAGTACTGATGTCTTTACCGTTGCAAGCGGTGGCGAATCATTATACGTAAACATGCCTATATACCTTGGATCTGCAATTGGTGGTGCAAGTGCTAATACTCTGTATTACATTAAAGCTAAAACAGGTACAAATGAATTTACATTAAGTACAAGCGAAGGCGGTTCAACATTTGATGTCACATCAACAACTACAGGACAAACTGTAAGTTTATATGCTGCAGGATGGGATCACATTGTTCCAGGTAAACCTGTTTACGATGCATTGGATTTAACAACAACATATGTCATTGAACCAAGAATTTCCTACACAGGACCAGGATTTACATCAACAGCTAGAACATTGCCAACAACTGCTGCATGGCAAAATGTAACTTACAGTGCCGGTAGATTTATTGCTGTTGCAGACGGAAGTACTGCATCTGCAACATCAACAAACGGTACAACTTGGAGTGCTGCAGGCGCATTACCAAGCAGTTCTAATTGGGTGGAAGTAGTTTACGGCGGCGGCGAAGGTGCAACTGCTACAGCAGTAGTTGGCGGATTGGGTGGTATTGGTGCTGAATTAGAAGCGGTAATAACTGCCGGCCAAGTTACAGCAGTTAGAATTATTGAAGGCGGCTTTGGATATTTAACACCGCCAACCATTGTGTTTAGTAGCGGATTAGCACAAGCTAACGCCATTGTATTAAACGGTGCAATCGTAAGCGTAGAAGTAACAATTCCAGGTTCTGGGTACATTACAGCTCCAACTGTAACAGCTAGAACAGATATTATATCTTCATTTACTATTAACACCAACGGAAAGAATTATACAAGTGCTCCGCTAGTAACAGTTAGTGGAGGCGGTTCATCAAATCAAGCTACAGGAACAGCAGTACTTAATACTAACAACGGTGTCGCAAGTATTACTGTTGGTAATGACGGCGGATCTGGTTATACTAGCCAACCAACCGTAACTATTTTAGATACTAACGCTAAGTTTGTTGCAATTCCGGCCACAGCAAGCGGTGGCACAACTAAAGCAGCTTATCAAACAGTTGCCGGTGCAGCCGCAGGAAGTGCGTGGACAGCATCAACTGGCGCTTTACCAAACGGAACATACTCGTCAATAGCATATGGTGGTGGTTATTGGGTAGCAGTTGGTGGAACAGCAACTGGTGCTCGCTCTGTAGACGGGGATACCACTTGGAACGCAGTAACATTACCTACATTAAGTTTAGGAAGCTATTCAGATGTAGCGTACGGTCAGGGTGTGTTTATTGCTATATCATCAGGTGACAATCAAACCGCAGTTTCGACAAACTCGGGTTCAACATGGGCCGCCGGCGGAACACTGCCTGCAAGCGTAAACTGGACAAGTATTGCTTATGGAAACGGCCGCTTTGTGGCAATTTCAGCAACATCCGCAAAATCAGCAATCAGTATTGACAAAGGTACAACTTGGGTAGAAAATGCTGCAGGAATGCCGCTAAGTGCAGGAAACTGGACCGACATAGCCTATGGACAAGGCTTGTTTGTTGCAACAGCATCAGGAGTTCCATATTGCGCCACAAGTCCAGACGGTTTAAATTGGACATTACAATCAATGCCAAGTAGTTCTAATTGGAACAGCGTTGCATTTGGTAATCCAGGAAGTAACCCAATATTTGCAGCAATCTCGTCAACATCGGGTACTATTGCAGCAAGCATCAGAACTGGTGCTAAAGCACAAGGTAGAGCCGAAGTTGCATCTGGCACAATTACTGAAATTCGTATGATAGAACCTGGTTCAGGCTATCCATATGGTTCTGTAACAGCTACAACTGCATCTACTAATGTTATTACTACTGGCGACACTACAAACTTAACTGTATTACAGCCAGTAGAATTTACAGGACTTGATGCATACGGTTTAGTAACTGGTGTAACTTATTTTGTAACTACTGGAAGTATTGTTACTAATACATCTTTCAAAGTATCAGCAGACACAACATTAGCTGCTGCAGGTACTGCTGTTACTTTAACAACAGGAACAGGCTTGTCTGGTGCATATCAAGCAGGACCAATTGTAACACAAGTTGATCCAAACAGGATTCGTACTGCTCCTACAAGAGTTCGTATGGCAAACGGTACATTGGCAAATCCAACATTTACCAATAGAGGTAGTTTGAACACCACTGCAACTGCAAGTGCAGGCGGTGACGGCTTCAGTGATTTGTATCAAGCAAGCAACTTTATCAACGTTAGCGGATTGTACAATGCACCTAAAGCTGGTGCAAACGTTGAGTTTGCAAGTATTCCAAATACATGGTTTAAACTTGTTGCGGTTACAAACGTACTGGGTGATCCAGGAAACTACAGCGCAACTTTCCAAATCAACCCGGCGCTGAGTGTACTAAATGCACCAGATCACGGCGATGCTATAACAACTAGATTAGCATACAGTCAAGTTCGTTTAACAGGACATGACTTCTTGTATATTGGTACAGGTAACTTCAGTGATACAAACTATCCGTTTGTTGATCCTTCAACTGCTATCCAAGCAAATCAAACATTTGCTTCAGAAGGCGGTCGTGTGTTCTTTACAAGTACTGACCAAGATGGTAACTTCAACGTTGGTAACTTGTTCGCAGTTCAACAAGCAACTGGTACAGCAACATTAAATGCGTCAGCATTTAACTTGTCAGGTTTGCAGTCCTTGCAACTTGGTACAGTATCTGTTGGAGCAGGATCAGCTGTTATTACAAGTTTCTCAACAGATCCTTACTTTACAGCTAATAGCGATAACATTCTGCCAACACAAAAGGCTGTTAAATCATACATTACAGCTCAAATTGGTGGCGGACAGAGCTCACTAAACGTAAATACACTGACTTCAGGCGTTATTTACGTGGCAAACAACACTATAAGTACAACTAGCGGAGTTCAAATTAATGTTAGAGCTAAGATGTACTTCCAAGGCGGCATCGATGGGGATCCTGTCGCTCTAGCTTATTTCATGCAAAGATAATGGAGAATATTTAACATGGCAACAGGAAGATTAGCAGCACCAGTACAACTGGCAGCAACAACAAATACAACTGCTTACACAGTTCCTACTGGGTACTATGCAGTAGCAAACGTTTCGTTTACTAACACAGGCACAAGCTCTGTGACTATTCGACTAGCAATGTCAACTTCTACTTCACCTAGCGCAGCTGAGTGGATTGAATATGACACAGTCGTTGTTGGTAAAGGTGTTTTTGAAAGAACAGGTTTAGTTTTACAAGCAGGATTAAACCTAATTGCTTATACAAACACAGGATCAGCAGTAAACGTAAGCGTATATGGTTTTGAAACAGCGACAGCTTAATAGAGGATAAAGAACTATGGCACGTTATAATACCGTTAATACGGCAACAACATCTAGCGGAACAGCAACGTTTAGTACACCAACTCAAGGTTTATTAACAACATTGACTGGTACTGCTCCTTACACAGTTACTTTGGCTATGCCACAGATGTTTACTGGTATTACACAAAGTTTCTTTAATAATACTGGCGGAACAGTGACGTTGTCAACACCAGCAGGAAATATTTTAGGTAACGGCTTTACATCAGCAACTAGTCAGACTATTCCATCGAATGCAACATATACATTAACTTCCGACGGAACAAATTACGTTATTGTTAACAACGAAGGTGGACCTCAGCAAGTTTCAACATTAACTGCTACTGGTACTATTACTGCACAAGGCGCAGTATCTTT
>Ga0192647_100427_pt1 | contig 29781 bp, 22 predicted proteins | sample LauGreFa1BDMLBSN_2_FD_133046 | JGI IMG/M metagenome (GOLD analysis project Ga0192647, IMG submission 133046) | Freshwater lake microbial communities from Lake Michigan, USA - Fa13.BD.MLB.SN - reassembly | ecosystem: Environmental > Aquatic > Freshwater > Lake | place: Lake Michigan, USA... | reverse complement strand
AAATGATAAATTAGATGAAAAAGGAAAAAATGTTTGTATTTCAAAATATTGTAATAAATATAAATTAAATAATAAACATACTTATCAAGCAGATTTTGATAGTCAAACACCTTTTGATTGGAAATCTATTTTCCCTAAAAAAAATACAACTAAAAATTTCACAATAAATGTTTATGAACTTCTTAATTATATTTCTATAATTGAAAAAACAGGTTTATGTTATATAAATAGAGAAAAAGAAAATTTTATTGTAACATTTAAAAATGAAGATGTTAAATTTTCATTTAATATCTTATTACTTAAAGATATACTTACAACACTACTTAAATTAGGTATAGAAGAAAGTAAAGTATATTTTGTTGAATCATTTAAGGGTTTTCATTTTACAGATGCTAAAAAAGATGAGAAAGAATTAATTGACCAAGATGTTGTTACAATAATGCCAACTATTTTAAGTAGTGGTTTAGCAGTTGATTTTTACTTTGATTTAGATGAAAATTCAATTTTTTACGCAGATAAGTATTTTGGATATGCTTTTCAATTAAAAGTAACTGACAAGGAAAATAAGAATATAAAATTAATAAACGAAGCAGAAAAAGAAGTTTCAAAAGATGAATCAAATAAACAAGAAAACGCTATTGAAAACAAATCTAATTTAGATTATCTAATAGGTATGGAGTTTTATAGTGTTGATGAAAAGAAACATAGAGTTACTTCTATTGATAATGATTATGTTTATCACGTTGAAATTGATAAACCGAGTGATTATCCAATTCAAGAAATGACTAAAATAAATGATTTCAAAAAAACAATAGAAAGTCAAGGTAATTATAAAAAAGATTCAAATACTAAAAGTGATTCTGATTTAGATTACTTAAAAGGATTATTGGCTACATCAAATGATTTATTAGATTTAATTTCTGATACAGGAGAAAAAGAAGATATTACTTTTATAAAAGAAAAAATTCAAGTTACGAAAGATTTAATAAGTCTTTTAGATGAAAATTATGCTTTTGGTGGTCAAATATCAACAAGTAGTCCTTTTGCTATTGAAAATGTTGATAATTGGAATCAAATACCCTCAACGTGGAAAAACACAAGTATAATCAATAGAGTTAAAGTTGAATTAAATCCATTAGATAAAAAATTCCAATCAATTTTTAATGTTTTTTTAGGTCAAGATGAATTAAGACCTGTTTTTTCGGGTTATAATGTTGATGATTTTGGAATTACAGTTACAGATGCTCATAAATTAGCACATATACCTGTTAAACTTAACAATAAAGGTATTTTTAATCCAAATACAGGAGAATTAGTAGATGGTAAATATCCAAATGTTGAAAATGTAATTAAAACAGAGTATCAATTTTCAAAAAAGTTTAGTCTTTACAAGTTGTTACAATTTTGCAAAGTCGCTAAAAATTATGTGAACCCACATATTAATCAAGTTGCTTTTAATTTTAAAGATGAAAATAATAATACATTTAAAGTAGGTTACAATGTAGAATTTTTACAAATAATTATAGAAGCATCAATTAAATATGGTTATGATGAATTATTTATAAATGTTCCAATAAACCAATCACACGGAACAGTTATTTCTAATGTTTCAAATCCTAAATATGGTAGAGATTTGATATTTCTAATAATGCCTGTTGGACTATACAATAGAGAAGATAAATATTCATCACAAGATTTAGACTATGGTTTAAGTTTATCTTGCTTTTTTGATTTCTCAAAAAATGAAATTATCAATGGAGATGGTTCTGTTGTTGATTTTAAATTAGATTATGGTTTAAACCCTATATTTACAGATGAAGTAATTAAAATTATAAAAAGTAGTTTGCAAAAAAATCCAACTTTACAAATTCTTGAAAATTTCAAAGTTGAAGATGGGTTTGCAAAAGTAACTAATATGAAAGGTTACTCTTATTCTGTTTCAATACCTAATATAAATGTTCCACAAGGGTTATATTACATAAAAAATAATGTTGCAGTTAAAAATGAAAATGCAGATTCAGATGATTTTGTAAAAGATATAGATTTAAGTAAATTAAATAAATTAAATTCAATTAAATTAAAAAAAGATTATTTTAACTATTTAATTAATACGGCAAAACTATATATTGGAGATGATGAATTAAGACCTGCTTTGACAGGAATTAACTTAAACTATGATGGTAAAGATTTAATTGTAGGAAGCACAAACGCTAATATTTTAAGTAGGTTAAAAGTCAATGATTTTGTTGAATACGAAAACAATAATGCTTTTAGTATGATTTTGCCTATCTATAATATAAACACACTATTAGATAGTAACGAAGATGAATTTATAAAATTAGATGTGTATAGTTCTAATTCAAATGATTCAGTGCCTGTTCAATTAATAATTAAAAGTAGTTCATTTATACTTAAACAAAGACTAATAGATTCTAAATATCCTAATTATAATGCAGTAATTCCAAATACACAATATTTTGAAATTAATTTAAACAAGAAAAAAATATTAGATGCTATAAAATCAAAAGAATCGGAATCTTTTATCAAAAGAAATAAGAAAAACAACATAAATATTTCTGCTGAAAAAAATAATGGTAAATTATCAATAAATCTTTATTCAACTTCTCAAAGTAAGTATTCAAATTTAGAAAGAATAGAACAAATTGAAATTTTGAATACAGATTTATATTTTGATGAAAAAGAAACTACCACCACAGATAGTTGTCTTTTATTAATGCCGATGATGTCAGATAGTGATGTTGTTAATGAAATTATTTTTGCTTTTAGTTTAAAATTATTTAAAGATTTTATTGCTCCTGTTAATACAGAAAATTTTGATATTTGTTATAGTGAAAAAAATCGTGCTTATATTATAAATCAAGAGTTTTTTAAATACAGAATTAAATTAACAAAACCTGTAAAAACAGATAGATTTATTGATGAAAGACCTGTTATAACTAAAATAGAAACAAAAAAACAAGTAGAAAACATTGAAAAAGAAGATGATAACTTACAATTCTTAAAAAGTTTGCTTACTACCACAGAGAATTTATTAGATTTAATTTCTGATACAGGAGGAGATAAATCGGATATTGATTTCTTAAAAGAAAAAATTCAAGTTACAAAAGATTTAATTTCTTTAATTTAATGAAAATTTTAAGTAAAAAATGTTTTATTTATGAAACAATAAATTTGGTTTTTCCTAATTTATTGTTTCTTTTAAATAGTGTAAATAATGAAAACGATTTATTTACAATTGTAGCAAAAGCAAAAGAAGAAAACGAATTGCATTTAAAAGTTATTTCATTTGATAAAAAGAATGAAATTTACAGGATAAATGTTTTTATGTTAAAAGAAAATTTAAAACACCCATCATTTATTTTCGATTATGATATTAAATTTAAAAAAGTAAAAATTTTAAGTTTTGAAAGTCAATTAATCCCACATATAAGAATAGATTGTTATACGGATATTGATGGAGTAATTTACACAAATAAATTGGCTGAAAAAGATTTAAAAATATTACTTACAGAATGGTTTAGACAGATTAAAAACCATCTATACGAGGAAATTATAGGGAAAAATATTAAAAGTGCTTAAAAACAAAATTATGGAACAACTTACGTTATTTAAAAATGGGGGAAATACAGGTATTGTAAATTCTGAAAGAAATATTTATCAAGATTCAATTATTGAAAAAAATAATGACAGAAAAAAAGTAGGAGATTTTTTAAAGAAAACTCTTGAAAATTATGATTATGATAAAGTTCAAATTTATAAATCTTCTGATGTTTTAGATTCATATAATGATTTAGATATTTATTTTGATGATTTAGATTCTGTTTATTTTTGTATAGAAAGTATTAAAAAAAATAATGATAATTTATATAGAAAAATTAATATTACAGATGTAAAAAACATTAATAATAAGCGTTATTTAGAATTAGACACATTTTCTAAAATGGCTTATGGTGGTTCTGTTGATAATGATAAAATTAGAAAAGTAATGCACGAGTTTAAAGTTGGTAAATTATATTCTTCTTCGGGAGATAAAGTTACCGATAGAAAACAGGCTATTGCTATTGCTTTAAGTGAAGCAAGAAGAAATAAAAAAGAACAAGGAGGATATTCAAAAATAGTTAGGCAATTTGATATAGAAAGTTTTTATAAATATTTACAAGTTGAATTAAATATTTTCTTAAAAAAAGAATTAGGAGTTGAACTTAAAAATCAAGATGGAGTTTTCACATACAAAAATGAAAAGTATTATATTAGACCTTTAATTAAAAAAACTAATGATACTCAACTTTTAAGACAAGCAATTTTAACTATTAATAACAAAGGTAAAGAAGTTGGAGAAATAGTTTTTAATCCAAATGAAGAACCAAGATTTACTGCTAATTCTGAATATTTTGGTTGGTATGATGAAACATTTAAAAATGGAGGAAAAGTTATCAATTATATACCTTACGAATATAAAATAAAAGGTATGTATCGTGTTCAAGGAAATAATATCAATGAGCAAGTTGAATTTGTTGGTGCAGAAAGAGAAAATGATGAATATTGGAGTTTATATCAACCTATTTACGGAGAAAAAAACAAAAAAATAAATACTATTAAATTTCCACACAGAAAAATGAGAGATTTATTTATGGGTAAACCTGTTTTTTTAGAAACTAATAATGGTATAAAAGTAAAGGTTCAAAAAATATCAAACTTTTAAAAAAAGAAAAATATAAAAAAATATATTAATTTTATAATTTAAAACAAAAAAATATGTATTCAGAAAAAGATTTAGACGAATTGATTAATAAATCTATAAGAGAAACTAAATTGCCTTATGTATCAAGTTTTTCAGTAACAAATAGTGGATTTGATAGAATTGTTAAACGAATAAAAGAACATATTTTTTTACAAAATTGCCCTAATATAGATACTGCTTTATCTATGGTAGAAAATGAATTGTCAACACCAAACGTATAATTTTAAATAAAATATTATGGATTTTAAATCTAAAATAATTCAAGAAGTTTTTGAAAATAAAATCAAATCTGATTTAACAAATAATAGTAAAGTAACATTTGCTGATGGAGGGAAATTAGATAATGAAATTTATTCTCCAAAAGAATTTTTAAATACTTTTTTAAAAATCGTTTCAGTTGATGATGGTGCTAAATTAGATTCTGAAATTGAAAAGTTACAAATAGATTTAGATGTTGAAATAGGTAAAACTTTGGATAAGTATAGAGTAAATTCAATATTTATGTTACCTATTGAGGAGTTAGAAAAAATTGAAGTTGCAAGAAAAAATATTGAATATAAAAAAAAGTTTATAACTATTGCAGAATTAAACGCATATCTTATTTGCAACCCTAATATTCCTTTAACAAATTTTGTTGATAGTTTAACATTTACAAGAGATGAATTAATTGAGCGTGGTTTGATTATGCTTGATATTGTTAGGGGTAATACGAATTGGGTTTATAAATGGGAATATTTAAGTGGAAATATTCAAGAGAAAATTAGTAGGATGCAACAATATTCAGAAGAATATTCTAAACTAATGCCCGAACAAGCGTTACTTAATCAAATTAATTTACTTGAAAAAACTAAAAATCCATTAGCAAGAATAACACAAGATGCAACAAATAAAATTTACTTATCTCCGAGTTCATTTTTTGCTTCTGATAGAGATGTTTTTACTGTTCAACCCGATGATTTTGAAAACTTTGATAGGGTAACTTATCCAACATCAATAAAAGAGGCTTTTAAAATTTGGTTAAATGATGAAACAGAAGTAGATGCTACTGATTTTAAAAATTCTTCTAATGCAGAATCAATTATTGGATATTATGTTGATAATACTGAAAAGGGAGAAGATAAGACTTCAATTCGATTAAAAAGTAATGCACTAAAAGATGGAGAAATTGTGTTTAAAAAATTTTTAAACACTAAACTAAATCAAAAGTGTAAACAAAGATTAGAATATGTTTGGAACGCAAAATTCAACAATTATGTTGAGCCAATAAAGTATAAAATACCTATTGCTTTAAGTTGTGCTAAAAAATGGAAAAAAGATAGTGATTTTAGACCTAATGAACCACAAGTTCAATCTGTTCAATTTATGAATAGTGCAGGTAGTGGTTTATTAGCATACGGAGTTGGTGTTGGTAAAACTGCATCTGCTATTTTAAATGTTTCTTATGCTTTTGATAATAATTTTTCTAAAAAAGCATTATTTGTTGTTCCTAATGCAACGTATGAAAAATGGATTTCAGAAATTAATGGTTTAGTAAAAACAGAATATACTTTAACATATACTGAAAATTCAGAAGTTCAAACAAAAGTTTTTGCTGAAAAAAGAGATGCTGAAAGATTTTCAAAAAATAAACAAAACACTAAAATAGTTGAAACAACAATCAATATAAAAGGTATTTTACCACATTTTGATATTGTTGGTTTAGAAAACTTAAATGATGATGTTGTTTATAGAATAAAAAATTATACAGAAAAAGAACAACAAGAAATTGCAAAAGGAGAGGAATTAATGTTATTTCTTAATGGTATTCCGAAAGATTATGAATTTAACGATTCAAAAATAAATAATCAAATTTCTGAATTATATGGGAATTTTGAATTAAATTTTGTAAAAACACAATACGAATATTATAAAGCACAAAAAGATGAGAAAAAGGAAAGACCTGCACCTATTTTTACGTGGTGGAAAAGTTCTGTAAATTTATATGTTAAGGGATTAAGATATAAATTAGGAACTTTAAAAGAATTTAAAGAAAAAAGTATTTTTGTTACAACAATAGAGGGTTTAGATAAATTAGGTGTTGAAGAATTAACTATGCAAGAAAGAGCAGAATTAACTAATGATAATTCTTTTATTTCTAAAATATATAAAGAATTAAGACAAGGAGATAGTTATTCATACCTTAAATATAGTAAAAACGGAAGTAATTCTTTTTCTGAACAATTAGAATTAAAAATGTATGGAGGTGTTGATGAACCAAAAGTATTTTTAAAAGATTTCGGTATTGACTATGTTGTTTTTGATGAATCTCACGCTTACAAAAAAGCATTTGTAGAAGTAAAAGGTAAACCCGAATCGGTAGGTTATTCTAATTATAGAGCCGATGGTGGATTAAAAAGAAACACACCTAAATATAAAGATAAAAAAGGTGGTTCTGCTTCTCAAAGAGCATTAAGTGGTTATATTATTTCAAGATACGTTCAAGAAAAAAACAATAACAGAAATGTTTTGCATCTTACTGCAACACCTTTTACTAATAGTCCTTTGGAAGTTTATTCTATGATGGCAATAACTAATTATAAAAGATTAGTTGAAGCAGGTTTTGAACATATAGAAGATTTTTATGATACTTATATGAAAATTGATTTCCAATTTAAAGTTGGAGCAAATAATAAAGTGAAATTTGCAGAAATTCTTGCAGGGTATCATAATACCCCACAACTTCGTGGTTTAATTTACTCTATGATGGATTATAAAAATGGAGATGATGCAAATATAAAAAGACCATTAAAAATTATGTATCCGTCAATAGCACAAGGTAGAGATACTGTAATGTTACCTAATGATATACAAGAAGAATATTTTTCATTGATTAGAGGTTATATTGCAGGAATATTAACAGAAGAAGAAGTTTGTTCTAATACCACAGAAGATATTGATGTTAAAGAAAAATCAGATGAAGATTTAATTAATATTTTGGAATCACAAGATGGTTATGATAAACAAAAAGATAAATATTCAGAATTAGAATTACCTTTAAAAGAACAAGATAGGCTTGACCTTGAACAACTTATTCTTAAAATAATTGAAAAAGATGAAGCCGAATCTGTTGATGAATCGAAATTAGATAAAAAACAATTAGCCGTAATTAGGGTGTTAAAAGGAATGAATATGCTTAAACAAGTTACTTTATCTCCTTATTTATTTTCTTGCCGTAAAAAAACTTCAATAGAGCCAACCTACAAAGAATACGTTGAAACATCTCCTAAATTATTATACATCGTTAATTGTATAAAAACAATTAAAGATTATGAAACGCAAAAAGGTTTGAAAAAATCGGGTAGTGTTATCTATATGAATATTGGGGTTCATCCAAGCGTTAAAATTTTACAAAATAATGTTTATGTTAAAAAGAAATGGAATGAGGGAGGTTTTGACAAAATAAAAAAATATCTTGTTAAAGAATTTGGATATAACGAAGATGAGATTTCAATTGTTAAAGGTTCAATGAATAGAGTTCAAAAAGAAACTGAAAAAAATAAATTTTTAGCAGGAGAAAGTTTAGTTATAATTGGTTCTTCAACTATTTCCACAGGTGTAGATTTACAAAATAACGCATCATCTTTATTTCTTGCATCTTTTGACTATAACCCTACTGATAATGAACAAATTAATGGTAGGATTTACAGACAAGGAAATTCTTTTTCTAAAATTAGAATTGTATATCCAATGGTTGAAAATTCATCTGACCCATTAATATTTCAATTACTTCAAGAAAAAACAATGAGGATAAAAGAGATATGGGATAGAGAGGGTAAAACAGGGGAACTTTCATTAGAAGATTTTGACCCAAGTAGATTAAAAGAAGAATTACTTACAGACCCTAAAACTAAAACTGAATTATGGTATGAGAAAAAACAATTTGAAATATTAAACAGAATTGATGAATTAAAAGAAAGACTTAATAATACATTAGTTAATGCTTCAACTGAATATTCAAATTTAATTAATTACAGAAAACCAATGATGTCATTGTTAACTGTAATTGATGCTTTCAGAAAAAATTTAGAAAAACAATCTATTATTAAAAAAGTAGAAGAAAAAACAAAAGATATTAATTCTGAATTTGAAAGTAAAAAAATTGAATTGCTTGAAAAATTACAAAGCGACCCAACATTCGGTGTTAAATATGCAGAAGAATTTGAAAAAGCAAAAAATAAATTCGTTACAGAAACAGAAAAAGTTAAAAAAGATTTTTATGATTATGAATTTGACCCCGAAAGAAGATTTGTAGTTTCAGATTATTTCAACTTAAAAGATGATGAATTAGTAAATGAATTAAATGACCAAGTAATTTATAATCAATCGTGGTTACAAAGAAATCAAGGAGATTATTATAGTGAATTAAACTCATTTGTTAATGATAAATACAATAACTATTACAACGGAAAATACTTTACAGAAGAAGAATTAAATTCGTTAAGAGAAAAATATAATTTATTAGATGAAAAATTTGATAAATTATTAGAATTAATGAATGAACAATCAGATTATATAAGTAAAATTAAAGAAGAATTAAATTTTGATGATGATAAAATCAAGGCTGACGAAAGAATAATTTCTGCTACTAAAAAATACAATGAGTATAGAATAGAGCGTATTAATGTTAAAACTCAAAAAGATGCTATTCAAGATGAAATTAGAAATAATGATGGTGCGATAAAATTGAGATTTAATAGTTGGGGGGGTGGAGTTTCAAGTTATGCAATAACTTTTAAAGATGCCGTTAAAAACTACAATAAACTTGCTAATAAATTAAGATTATTAGGTATAAAAGTTGAAGATGTTGATAAAGCGAAAGAAGAAATAAAAGAGCAACTTGAAAACTATGAAAATGAATTGACTAAAATTGATGATGAAAGACCAAGAATTTATGCTCAATTCCTTAAAGAATTTGATGAAAGAAGAAATACTGCTCCATCTGTATTATATAGAGTAGATGAATTTTCAGATGCAAATGAAGAATGTATCGTTAGGGATTTAGTTACATTTGAAATTGATAAACAAAAACCTATTAAAATAGATGAAAAAGTTAAAATCAAACCAATAGTAGAAGAACCAATTAAAATTATTGAAACAGATACAATAAAAAAACCTAAATTTGTTGAAGAACAGGAAGAATTAGAAAATAATGATTTAAAATTTTTAGAAAACAAATTAAAAGCAACAGAAGATTTAATTAGTTTGTTAGAAATGACTGATGAAGATTCTAATGATTTAGTGTTTTTAAATGAATTAAAAATAGCAACAAAAGATTTGATTAGTTTGTTGGAATTGGCTTAATAATAAAATAAATAAACAAGTGTATGAACAGAACAACGGCAGGTAATTATATACCAAAAAGTAGAATTAAAAGTATCACTACTAAATTAGGTAAGACAATTGGTGGAGATAAGTTATTAGATGGTAACGGAATTTCAAATACAAGGATTAAAGGAAAAAATATTTCATCTAAAAATGATGATTATTTAGCAAAATCTGAAATTAGAAGTTTAAAAACAAAAGATGGTAGAGTTATTAAGAATGAATATCTTAAAGATGGAAATTATCTTAAAAAAACTTCTTCTAAATATCCAAAAGTTTCAAGAACTCAATTTGAGGAAGAAGAATATTCTTATGCAGATGGTGGTTCAGTAGATGCTGAAACACAAAAGAAAATAAAAAATCTTGAAGATTTTATAAATAATCCAAGCAATCAAGAAAAAGACCCTGCAACTGTTGAGAAATTTAGAGAAATTCTTTCTAAAATTAAATCAAAAATGCAAACTTCTGAACCGAAAGCAGAGCCAAAAGCAGAGCCAAAAGCAGAGCCGAAAGCAGAGCCAAAAGCAGAAGTGAAAACAGAACGTAAAAAGGCAGGTCGCCCAAAAATGGTTGCAAAACCTGTTAAAGCAGAGCCAAAAACTGAACCTAAAAAAGCAGGTCGCCCAAAAATGGTTGCAAAACCTGTTAAAGCAGAGCCTACTAAAACAGAAAAACCACAAAAGGGATTGAAAGTTACAGGTTCATCTACTGTTACGTTAGACGGAAAAGAAGTAGATATGAATAGTAAAGAATTTTGTGATTATTTATTAGCAAAATTCAAAGAAAGGAGAGAGAAATCTAAAAATGCTCCTAAAAAGAAAACTAAATCTGTGATGTCTAAAATCACATCAAATATTGAGAAATCTGTTGTTCAAGCAATTAAATCAAGCGTTGAATCTAACAAAAAATCAATTGAGAAGAATCCAAACTTTTTCGTTAAAAAAGTGGAGAAACTTGAAACATCTACAAAATCTTTCTTACAATCAATGAAAGAAGTTTTAGGAGATGATTTTGAACAAAAAGAAATTTCTTCTACTTTGAAAAATATTGAAGAATTAACAGAAAGCCTTATTGCTAAATACAAAAAGAAATAAAGCAATCAAAAAATAAAAAAAAAAGAGGGGTTTTAACAATCCCTCTTTTTGTGTTATATTTACATTTTAAAAAGTAAAAAAATGGAATCAAAAATTTCTGAAAAAACGATGCGAGAAGTTTATTTTAAAGCATTTGGAAAAGAATATGATAGTTCAGACAGAAAACAAACACCTTTACCTCTTGAAATCGCTTATAGAGTAGCATTAAATAGATTAAAAAGAGATAAAAAATATGAATTTGGTGGAGAAATAACAGAAGATATTTACTATAAATCGGTAAATGACTTTGTTTTTTTCTGTTTAAATTTTCCGTCTAATTTTTTCAATATTTTTGGTGGTTTTGAACAACATTTTGCTAATAAATTTAAAGCATATTATAATAGTTATGGTTCTTATGGTGCTATGATTAAATTGTATATAGAGTTAGATTCAGACAATAGAAGATTACTGACAAATTTTGCTTATGATTATGATGGTTCATTTAGTAAATCAAATGTTTCAGAAGTTGAATATTACAATTCAGTAAATCATTTCGTTTTCTTTTGTTTTAATTTCCCGAATAACTTTATGGAAGCATTTCCAATTCATTTAAGAGTTCATCTTTCTGAAAAATGGTCTGATGCTTACAGGAAAAAAGGTTCAATCGGAGCGATGATTTATTTTTGGTCTTTATTAAGTGATGATAACAGAAAAAAATTAGCAGATTGGGTAAAAAATAATTACACAGGAACAAGATTGTATGAGTTAGGTGGTGCGTTAGGAGATGTAGCAGGAATGTTACCAAGTCCTTTACCTATGTCAACTATTCAACCGATGGCAAAAGGAGGTCGTGTTGGCTATTACAATAATTTGAGAGATTTATTAGAATTAAGAGATAATGGAACTAAAACAATTACTCTTAATGGTTTCAGAGAAAGCATTGAATATGTTATTGGTTTAAAATTAGACGATGCAGAATTGATTAAAATTGAAGATGGAGTTTATGAAACAACCTATGCGAATGGTGGACAACTTGAAATTTTCGCTGATGGGGGAAACATTGAGGTTGGAGATGTAGTCGAAGTAAAAGAACCTAATTACGGCAGAGATAGAGAATATTATGTTGTAGCAGATGAAGTAGGATATGATAAAGATGGTTTTTTAATATCTGACACAAAAAAAAGAGAACAAGGTGTTTTTGAAGAAGAACAACTTGAAAAACTATATGCTGATGGTGGAGGGGTTGATGATTCAGTATTAAAAGATTTTAAAACTTATGCTTGGAAAAGTAAAGAAGATGTTTTAAACGATAATTATGAAGTTTATTTTGATGAAGAAATAACTGAAAAAGAAGTTGTTAAATTGTATCAAGAAAGAATGAAAAGTGGGTATGATTTTGCAGTTCAGATTTATGAAAAAGGTAAAGATGGAAAACAGATTTATATAAGTGATTCATTTAGAAAAACTTGGAAAGAATATGATGAAGAACAAGGTTTTTTTGCAAATGGTGGAGATACAACAATAAGAGCAATTGGATATAAAGATGGAGGTTTAGCAGGTTTAGTTGATGAGGAGCAAATGAGAGATATATCTTTCAATATTAAGGTTAAATCTATGCCTAAAAAAGATGGTGTAATTTTACACGAAAAAGTTACTATTGAAGAATATGAAGCGAGAGGAGAAAAAAATATAAAACTACCAACTTTTCACTTAATTTATGGAGATTCATCTTTGGCTATTTTTGATGCTTTTAATTTAGATGAAATAGCAGGATTAAAACGTGAAGATGCAGTTAAATTCATTAATGATTTAAAGGCAAAAGGTAAAACAGAACGTGATGGTTCATTTATGGCAGGGTTAACTAATTTTGCAAAAGATGAAATTTTTATGTTTTTTAATGTTGAAAGATTGAATTTCAAAGGTTTTGCAAATAGGGTTTTACCACACGAAGCATTACATTTAACAAGATATTTAATTACATTATACAAAAATGAGTGGATTGCAAATAATCTTAATACACCTAATTGGTGGGAAGATAAGAGAGCGATATTTGTTGATATGAATGATGATAATGAAGAATTTTTTGCTGAAACATTAGAAAGAATAAGTGCTATTGCTATTGATGGTTGGTTTAGAGCAACAGGTCAAAAACTATTTGAAAATGGTGGAGATGTAGTTGGAAAATACTACATATTTGATGGTTACGATTCACTTAATAATAAACCTTTATATAGAGTTCATAGTTCTGAAAACAATGAAAATGAATATGTTGGGGAATGGCATAAAGATAAAAAAGATGCAATAAAAGAACTAAATAATTTATTAGGTAATGCAGGAGCAGGAGAAATGATTGATTTATTTGAGGATTATGAAAACATTCCTGCTAATGTTCAAGAAGTTTTAAATAGATATTCAGAAGATTTCGGAGAAGATTTTGGTTTAATGGATTATCAAGATATGGCTAAAATGCACGATGAAATTTATAGTTTAGGTTATACTTTTGATAGTGGTTTAGATAATCAACCTATGGGTTTAAGACCTATTGGAGTTGAATTAAATCAATTAAGAGGTTATGAAGAATATGGACTTGGTGGGTTTTTATTGGGTGCAGGAGTAGGAGCGTTAGGATATAAACTTTATTTAGATACAAAAACTGAAAAAGGTAAACAAAAAATGAAAAAAGCCTATAATAAAATAAAGAAAAAAGTAGGTTTACGTTAAATAAATAACTAATTATTAAAATCAAATAATTAATTTTAAACATTAAAAAAAATTTCACTATGAATTTAGATAAAAAATATCAAGGAACTGATGCTGATTTAGAAACATCTTTGGAAGAATATGGTTTTGTAGCAAGACCTATTACAGTTGATTACGATGATGAATATTTTGTAATTTACAAAATGGGAGATAATCAATATGGTAGTGGTCATATTAGAGAAACTGATTTAGATAATATTGTAAGAGGTTCTGAATGGGCAGATGAAGATGATATTAAATCTTTATTAGATTTTGTAGGCTTAACAAAAGAAGAATGGTTTGAATTACCTTTTACTCATAAATTTAGTGATTTAGTTTCTTATTGGGGAACTGATAATGTTATAGGAACTGATTATTACCCTAATGATAAAAATTGGGCATTTGAAGAAATTGGTTTAGAATCTGATAGTGATGATAGTGATGATAAAGATGATTTAGTTGATTATGTCATTCCTACTCATTATGCTACTGCTTTGGTTAATGATGATTATAGTGGACTTTCTGATGAAGAAGAACAAGAGTTAAATGAATTTACTAAAACTGTTATTGAAAGAACAGGAAATGCAAATTTTATTATTGATTATAATGAGCAAGAATATTTTTCTCCTGCAAACGATATAAATAATTTAGGTTCTACTGTAATGAAAGTTTATATTCGACCTAATAAAGATGAATATGCAGGTGGTGGTCGTGTAAACAAGTCTGATAGTGAACAAAAACCTTATCAAGTTTACAATTACGATACTCAAAGTATTGAGGGATATTTTGATAATGAATTAGAAGCCGAAGAATTTGCAAGTAAATTCAAAAACGCAACTGTATATGATACGAGAGAATATGCAAAAGGTGGAATGGTTAAGGTATTTGATGAAGTTAAAAAAAATGGTGTCATTACTGAAAATCAAATTAATTTAATAAAAAGAAGATTAAATTCGGGTAAAGACGATAGTGAATTAGATGAGTTGTTAGATTATATTAATGAAAATCATCCTAAATTATCTGATGAACAAAATAAAAAAGGATATGAATTTTTAATGAACCTATGGAAATCTCCAACAGGTAAAGAAAGAATTAATAATCCTTTTGGCTATCGTGAACAAAATGTTCTTGAAAATTTTGAATATTTTGAATTATCTCATTTTAGAAATGATTACTATGGTGTTTTTCCTGTTTATAATGTTATAGGTAAAAGTCCTAACACTTCTTTTTCGGGTTCTTTTCAGTATTACTACGATGGTAAAGTAAATATTATCGGAGAAGATGGTGGTATGTTTGCTAATGGTGGAGGTGTTAAAAATGTTTCTTACGAAAAAATTTACGATGTTTTAAAAGAAAATATTGATGAATCTGTTGAGAATTTAGATAGAAGATATGAAAACTCTTATGAATTTACAGGAGAAGAAATAGAACATAAATTCCGTGATGGATTTATACCTTACACAAATGGAGGTTATGAAATAGGTTGGTTTGAGCATATTGCTATGATGAATAGTGCAGGGTATAATTTACCAACTGAAAAATTAAATGCAGAAATGCAAAGACATATTGATTATTCTTATGAATTAGCAAAAGATTCATTTAAAGAATCATATCCCGAAATAGTTGATGTAGTAGGAGAGGAAAATATTGATTATAATTCTCTTTACGATGCAGGTTTTACTGATGAAGCAGAACAATTATCTGAATGGGAAAGTGAAAATATGTATGATGAAGATTCAATTCATTGTAGTATTTCAGCATATTATTATGAACCATCTAACGATAGAGGTCAAGATGGTAAGCATACAATCGCTTTACAAGGAGTTATTAACTTGGAAGCACCATACCATAGAAAAGGTAAAAACGATGATTTCACAGAGATAATTTTCACTTTTGATTCAATGGAAGAACTTAAATCTAAATTAGATGATGGTTTGAAAAATGTTATTGATTGGTTTAACGGAAGTAAACCAACAGGAAGTGATGATGATTCTTTTGCAAAAGGTGGTAATGTTGATGAAATTGTTGTCAAAAGTGGAAATAATGGAAAATTGAAAGTTGTTTTTAAAGGAGTAAAAAACCAAAAAAATGAATTACAATCAAACGAGGTTTTTGAAGAAGAAAAAAGCAAAGGAAAATCTGTATTTCTGTTTGTAAATGATGAATTATACGATGAATTTATCGCAGATGAAGATGAAGATGAATACGCAAAAGGTGGAGGGGTTAAAGGAATGAAACTTCCAAAAGATGCTAAAATTAGAATTAATTATGTTGATGTTTCTGTTTATAAGGATTCTTATGAAGATGGAGAAACTGACAATGTAAATAATTATGATATGAACCAAATTAAAGGTTCTATCGTATCTCCACAAGAATTAGTTAATTTCCTTGCTAAAAACATTTATACAAGCGACAATCCTGCTGATTACGTTATTATGGATAATAATATTCATACAAGCCAACTTCAAGATGCTGATGGAAGTGAAGCAAGTGATAGCGAGAGAGAAGAATGGATAAAAGGAAATTTAGAATTGTATTCTGCTAATTTTATTATATCTGTTTCCATAATCTCTGAAATTGATTTTGATGATGAAACTTTAAGTTCTATTACAGGAATTGGAGTTTATAAAAAAGGTGGTTCTGTAAAATCTAAACACGCAAAAGGTGGAGGAGTTGATAATTACAATGGGAAAAAAGAAGAAATAATTAAAAAATTAAAAAACATTAAAGGTGGATTATTAAAAAAAGCACCTTATGTTTTTGAAAGAAATGGACTTATCTATGTTTCGGCAGAAAATGGAGATAACTATGCAGACTATGATAATTATATGTTTATAGATGAAAAATTAGAAGATTTAGCAGATTCTTATGATACATATTGGGATTGGGAAAATGCAGGTTCTATTGTTTTATCTCCTATTGATGAATATAAAAATGGTGGAGGAGTTAATGGAATTATTGTCAAAAGTGGTAATAATGGAAAATTAAAAGTTGTTTTTAAAGGAGTAAAAAACCAAAAAAATGAATTAAAATCAAACGAGGTTTTTGAAGAAGAAAAAACCAAAGGAAAATCTGTATTTCTGTTTGTAAATGATGAATTATATGATGAATTTATCGCAGATGAAGATGATGATGAATACGAAAATGGAGGAGAGATTAATGAACTAAAACGTAAATTAACAGAAGAAGATATAGACTTAAATATGTCTATTGAAGAAACTAAAAAAGTAGCAAATGAACTTGCTAAAATTTTAGGTTCAGATTATTCTGTAAATGAGAATGTTGATAGTTCAAGTTTTGATTTAGATTTTGAGAATCAAGAGGGTGCAGGTGGAAGTTATCTTATTTTAAAAGATGGTAGTGTAGTTAATATGGCAGTTCCTAATAAACCTATTTATTATAATTATAAAACTAAAACTGAATATAAATCTGATTACGAATATGCTAATGGTGGAGGGGTTGATGATGCTGATTGGATTGAAGAAAGTTTAATCGACTTACAAAACGAAACAGGATTTGATGATTTAGTTGTAAATTATACTGATATAAATTATTATTATGCAGGTAATGGAGATGCTGAATTTTTAGTTTTTGAAACAGAAAATGATGCAGAAAAAAGAGCCATTGAACGTATTCAAGATGATTTAGAAGAAAATCCCGAATATTTCAAAAGAGATTGGTTAATGAATTATATTGATGCAGAAAATTTCTTTACAGAAGTTTATGATGAATGGAATGAGGGTTATGTAAATGATATTGAAAGTGAAAATTCTGATAAATATGAAAATCGTTTGATTGAAGAAATGGTTGATAACGGAATTGTTAGTGATGAAGAAGTAAAAGAGGGAAATTTTAATGCAGAAGATTACAAACAAGATTTTGTAAATTTAATGACTAAAAATCAAATTGAAGAAGGTAATGGAGGTTTACAACATTACATTGATAATTTTGGAGATGAAGAAGCATTTAAACTTGTTTTAGATAATAATTTAATTGATATTCAAAGTGCAAGTGAAAACGCAGTTTATACTGATGGTATTGCTCACTTTCTTTCTTATTACGATGGAGAACAAATTGATTTATCTAACGGACACGTTGCTTACAGAACAAATTAATAAAAAATAAAATGGCTATTACAACTACAATTAAATTTGGTAAATCAAAAAGTTTAAAAAAGAATTTTAAAACAGGTGGAGAATTATCGAAACCTGTTAATTCTATGTCTTATTCTGAACTTAATGATTATATAACAAAAAATTATTTACCTAAATTGGAGAATGTATCAATGTCATTCTCAATTTATGGAACAGGGTTTGATTATGATTATAAAGACCCTAAATCAAAAAATTTATTGTTAAATTATTACAGAGAACAAGCAGATTACACAGAAAAAGAACTTGATGAAAGAACCAATTACAAAATAAAAGATTGGGAAATAGTTAGGAAAGAAATTGACCCCGAAACAGATGAAATTGTTTATGAACAAGAGTTAACAGAAGATTCTGCTGATAACACATATAATATGAGTTATTTAGGGATTACAGATTTGAATTACAGATTTTATCACGATGAAGATTATGATAAGTGGTTTGTAGTTATACACCCACACATTTCGGGAGATATTCGTGGTAATTATGGAGAGCCATTAATTTTAGAGGGAGATGATAAAGATGAATTATTTTATCGTTTTTATGAGAATTTTATTAGTGGTGGTGCTAATATTTATTTCAATTTTACTGATGGAAGTGAAGTAGTTTTTGATAGCGAACAAGATAGTGATATTTTTAGATTTGTGGTATCTGAAAATAATGAGATTGAAAAAGGAACTTTTGCACAAAAACTAATAAATGATTTTGATTCTATAAATGATACATCTAAATCTGATGTGTTTTTAGAAGAAATTGTTGAGCAATTTATTAAAGAAAATAAAACAAATAAAAAAAGTAAAGGGGGAAATTCTTCTTCTGAAAACCCAAGTGTTTGTATAGAGATTGTAGGAACAGGAGAAACAAAATGGTTTGATTTAACAGAATATAATAATGGTGCAGATATAATCAATGCTATTAACACTTATTTAGTAGAATTAAACAAAAAAGACAATAAGAATAGAACTGAATATATAGCAGTAGATTGGTCGGGATTCGGAGAAAAATATTTTTCTGAATATATGGGAGAAGAAAATTTTGACAATGTTTTAGAAGCGTGGGATTCGTTTAAAACATCTAATTTCCCTATTTCTGTTGTTTATGAGTTTATGGAAGATACTAAAAATAGCGATATGGATAGTGCTATTGATTCAATGAATAAAAATCTATATGGTGTCTTTAATTCATATTCTGAATTGGCTAAAAACTCTGATTTTGATTTAGATATAGATGATGTTGAAATTGATTCAATTAATAAGAAAAAGATTGCGACTGAATATGCTAATAAGTTAACAAAAGATATGTCTGATTCTGAAATTTTATCTTATTCTCAATTACAAGATGAAGTTTCATACATAGAAAATGGTATTTTTATTTTTAATGATGATATTTCAGAACATCAATTAAAAATTTCTGAATTAAGTAATGAAATAATTACATTAGAAAGTCAAATTGATGAAAGTGATGAAGATGATATTGAAGTTATAACAGATTTGATAGTTGATAAAAAAGAAGAACTTGAAAAAGAAGAAAAAAAGGTTTCTCAATTAGAAAAAAATGTTGATATAGCAGAAAAAGAGATTAAAAAACTTTTGAAAAACGCAAAAGAAATAACATATTCAGAAGTTTACAATGATTATTATGAAAAAATAGATAATAATTTATATGACTTTTTATATGATAATTACGAATCATTTACAGGAGAAATTGATAGTGATTTTTTAAGGGAATTTCCGTTTTTAAAAGTAAACTATGACGAATTAGGTAAGAGAATATCAAAAGATTTTTTAGTAATTGAAACTGAAAACAATATTTATTTATTTAAAAATTTTGGTAATGGTGGAAAAGTATTATCTACATCAAAACCATCAAAAAAATATAAATATTTTGTTATTGAATTAGACAATAAGTTTATAATGTTTGGTTCTGAAAGTAGAGATGAAGCAGAAAATAAAAAAGATGAAATTTTAAAAAACAATAGTTCTTTAAGAATTTCAGTTTACAAAAGAGATTATGCCGAAAGAAGATTAAATTTAGATGTAGATAATTCAAATTATTGGATTTCTGATACTGATTTAATTAATTCAAATAGAGTTTCAGTAAATAAAATCAATAAAAAATCATTAGGTGGTTGGTTAGAAAAACAATGGTTTGAAGCAGATTTTGGAGATGGAGTAGGTGCTACAAGATTTTTTGAAAAAGGAGGTAAAACACCTGCATATTGGAATAGTGGAGAAAATATAAAAGTTTTCGATTACAAAACACAGAATTTTGATATTTGTGGTGGAGCAGTAGATGTTTTTAATGATGCTATTAAAGAAATACTTTCTAATGATAGACAGGTTTCTTACAACAATGGTTTTTTATCTAAAAAGAATGAAATTTTTGGAGTAGAACATTCAGCAGAATTTTTAGATACTTTTTTCGGAATTGAGAAAGAAATTATATATAAAAATTCAGCAAAAAAATATCAAATAGAATATGCTTTAACAAATCTATTACAAGCACAAATGCTATTTGGTATGTATAATAAATTTGAAGTGTTTAAGTTTTCATACAATCATATTTTTGAGATGATTAAGAGATTAGACAAGTCTGAACTTAAATTTTCTGATGGGGGTAAAGTTCTTTATGACCACGAGGGAGATATGGCTAAATCTGAACTACAAAAGATTGAAAAATACGCTAAATATCTTGATGAAAACATTACTACTGAAACTCAATTAATGGCTTGGGTTCAAAGTAAAATATCCCGAATGGCTACTGATATGGGAGATGTGAAACATTATATGGAATATCAAATTAACAACAAAAAAGCGATGGGTGGACTTGTTGTTGGTGGTATTGCAGTAATTGTTGGTTCTTTACTTGTTTATTTTTTAAATAAAAATAGAAAATCAATGAAAGGTGGTAATGAATTACACACAAGACTTGGTTGGATTCAAGACCAAAAAAAAAGAAGTAAACAGGAACACGAGATTAAGTATCAAAAAAAAAAGTTAAAAAAGTAAATGATATTAAAAACATTAGTGGCATTTTAAGAGCAACACCTTTAAGTGAACCTAATGAATTATTATTTACTGATGATTTAATAAGATTAGTAACAGGAGGTAAAATAAAAATATAATGAAAAATTCAAACGTAGATAGAAATTTATATATACTTTTTATAAGTTTATTTGCAGTTCAATTAGGACTTGTTTATTGGAATTTAAAAGAACAACGTGAATGGAGAAAGATGTCCAATAATCAAAAAACAAATTAAAAAAAAAGTATTTTTTAATTTTAATGAAGCACTCTTTTTGGGTGCTTTTTTTTATTGACTTTTTTTATTAACTTGACTTTTTATAAAAAAGTATTATCTTTGTTTCTTTATAGTTATTAATAAAATAAAAGTAAAGTTTATGAGTTTAAATTTAATTCACGAAGAAATTATTGATGAAGAAAATGTAAATATTGCAGATTTACCCGAATCAATTCAAAGAAAAATTAAAGGTTTTAATTTGTTGTATTCTAAATACCAAAACAATACTGAAAACTTAAATTTAAGAAACACCTTAAATAAAAATTCTGTGGTAATTGCAGATGAAATTCAAAATTGGCTTGAAGAAGATTTTGAAGATGAAGATGAAGAAGAAAATGATGATAATGATGATAACATTGACAACAAAGATGGTTTATCTTCTGATGATAAAAAAACTTCTCAAAATAAAACTTCTGAACCAAATAGAAATTCAAATACAACTATACCAAATAATAGCAACGAAAACAAAACTATTATTGAAAATAAAAATTTTGGAAATTTAGTGATGGAGAAAAAAATTCTATTAATACTAAATCAAAATGATGGTAGGATTCCAATTAAATCTCTTGAATCTATAATTGGAAAAGAACCCGATTATCCTACTCAAAAAGTAAATAATATAGTTTTAAGAAAGGTTTTTCTTTCTGCTACATATAAACTTGTTTAATTTGCGTTATGAGTGGAAAAGATGAGTTAGTAATTTTTCTTCAACAACTCCACAAAGTAATATCAAAAGTAGGTTTACCAAGAGTTTTGTCAAGGATAAAAGAAATTTATCTTGATGAAAAAGATGATTTTGAGCGTGAACTTTGTGATAGAATTATTACAATATGTGCTAATTACTATTTAGTTAGTAGAGATGATATTTTGACTTCTAAAAAAAGGGGGAATGTTACCGAAGCAAGAAAAATGTGTTTTGCTTTAATAAAGAATAATCTAAATTTATCTGATAGTTCCATAGGAGAGTATGTTGGTGGTAGAACTAAACAATGTGTTAATGGGGAATTAAAAGCAATTTTATTAGATAAAAAACAACTTAAAACAAAATATGAAATTAAGTTTTATGATGATTATATTAAACTCAACAATGAATTTTTAATGTATAAAAATTCAAATTAAAAAAAAACAAGCAAATGAGATTTAATTTTTTCGCAAAAAAAGGCAGACCTCTTTTAGTAGAGAAAGAAATTTGTAAAAAAATAGCAGATTTACTAAAAGAAAATAAAATTACTGAAAATCAAATTGATGAATACATTAAAGAAAATGGTATTGCAAGTAATTTTGATGATTTAGAAATGCTATACACATCGCTAACAGGCGAAGTTCCTATCAACGATATGTCAAGTTCTTCATTATACAATGATACTTTAAATTCAGATGAAGAAATTGATGATGTAGATACTGATTCAAACACCAATCAATTTAATAATGAAAATATGAGCGATTTTAACCCATTTGAAGAAAAAGTAGTTGAAAGAGATTACACAAAAGGTATTGTTAATAATGTTGATGAAAACCTTTATGAAGATGCGAAAATAGTTGAAGATTTTGATTCTGATTCTGATTCAAATGATTTTAATAATTATGAAGAAGATATTCCCGAATTTGAATTTAAAGAAGAAGAAGAAGAAGATTATACTGATGTAGTTGATGAAGATTCTAATTCAAAAAGAGAAAAGTTAGGGGGAGATAATTTAGAAGATTTAAGTCCTGCACAAAAAAGAAAGTCGGCAGAAGTTACGGCTGATTCTTTTTTAAATTTATACTTTGAATTTGTTCCAAAACCATTTGTTAAATTATCATCTTTTTCTGAAAGAAAAGTTAAAGAACTTTCCTTAAAACAGGAGATTGATTTAAAAATGGAATTAGATGGAGATGTTAATGTTGAGCAATTCATCGAAATTCATAATGAACAAGTAAAAGAAGTTTATAAAGAAACAGATGAAATAAGACAATCAATTAAAGAACCTTTGGTTGATGTTTTATTAGAACAAGGTTTAGCACTAACTCCTACTCAAAGATTAATGATGGCAGTTGGAACTCACGTTTTATCAATGACAATAAACTCTATTCAACTAAATCAAAGTGTAAAAAGAAGTTTAGAAACTTTCAAAGAATTTCACAATGAGAGATTAGTAGGTCAGCAACAATTTTACTCACAACAACAGGCATACGCACAACAACAGGCATACGCACAACAACAAGCATACGCACAACAACAGGCACAAGCACAAAAACCTAAACCACAACCCCAACAAACTAATAAACAACCTGTAAAACCTACTCCTGCTCCACCATCTAATAATTTAGATGAAATGACAGAATATGATATGAAATTAGCAGATGAAATCTTTGATATATTAGATGCAGAACACGACCCGAATGTAAGTGTTGAAAATACTACGGAAGATTAAATTTTATTAAATTTTTAAAATGGCAGTTAAAGAAAGAGAACCTCTATTAATGTGTGTTACAGGTAGGAAAGGTGTTGGTAAAACTTATACCACAACTAAAATGATATATGAGTATATTAAACCTAACCCAAAAACAGGTAAAAAAGGTAGAAAAGTCCTCATTTATGATGTCAATATGGAATATACTCAATTCAAAACTATTTCAATTAAAGATATAAAAAGATTTGCTCAATCTGAAAAACCACAAGTTAGGAGAGTTTTACCTATTGATGAACAAGGTAATGTTTTGAAAATTGATGAAATGATAGATGTTTTAAATGTTATTCTTCAAGATTTCAGAGGTGGATTGCTATTATTAGAAGATATTAATAGATATATGTTACAGGCTAAATCACAGGATATTATTGGTGTAATAACAACTTGTAGGCACAGGGATTTAGATATAATATGTCATTATCAATCGTTATCGGCACTTGACCCTCGTATGTGGCAAAATACAAACTTTATAAGGTTTCATTCTCAAATGGATGATATTGATAGATACAAGCAAAGAATACCCGATTTTAAAATGTTTAAAATAGCACAATACCTTGTTGAATATCAATATAACAAAAAGAAAAATCCAAGATTTTTTTGTTATGTAGCAAATGATGAAAATTACATTACAGGAGAATTTTCTCCTACTGATTTTAAATTTGCTTGTATTGAATGGTTAAAAAATAATGATAGGAGAGCAATAAAAGAAGCGAAAGTTAGATTTGGTAAAAATGTTGATGCAGAAAATAAAGCAATAAACTTTTTATGTGATGAATTAAGAACTAAATATTTTAAAGGAACACTCAAATAAAAATGGAAAAAAAATATAAAATACTATTCAAATTTGCTACTCGTTCAAGAGTTGAAAAATTTTTTAATGGAATAGATAATATTATTAGTAAAGTATCTGATAAGCAAAATTTTTGCATACTAATTTCTGCTGATTCAGATGATTTAACTATGAATAATAAAGATACAATTGATAAATTAAAAGAATATTTAAAAAAATATCCTAAAAATTTAATAATTAAGTTTGGCAAAAGTGAAAACAAAATTGATGCTATCAATAGAGATGTAAATGAAATTAAATCAAGATTTGACTTTGATATATTGATAAATTTTTCAGATGATATGGAGTTTTTAGTTGATGGATTTGACAATATTATTAGAGAAAAATTTAAACTTCATTTTCCCGATACGAATGGAAATTTATATTTCAATGATGGGTATGTTAAAGATGCTATAAGCACTATGAGTATTATCGGTAGGTTATATTATGATAAATTTAATTATATATACCACCCATCTTATAAAAGTTTATGGTGCGATAATGAATATACAGAAATTGCTAAAAGTGAAAACAAAATAGCATATTACGATATGATTCTTTATAAACACAACCACCCATCGAATGTAGGAGGATTTGTTGATGAACAATTAAAGAAAACCGAAAGTTATAATTTACAAGATTTTGCAAATTATGAAAAAAGAAAATTAAATAATTTTAAAGATTAAATATGAATTTTTACGGACAAAATTTAGAGGATAAATTAGTTTTTAATTTCTTTCAAGAAAATTACGGAACAGATTTCAAAGGCAACGTATTAGATTTAGGAGCAAACGATGGTGTTTTTTTAAGTAATTCAAGATGTTTTATAGAAAATGGTTGGAGAGGTTTTTTAGTCGAAGCAGGTAGAGAGCCTTTTAAAAGATTATTTGATTTGTATAAAAACAATACTAATGTTCAAATAATAAATTATGCTATTTCAACTGAAAATGGTGTAGCAACATTTTATGAAAGTGGTAGTTTAATTTCTGAAACAGATTGTGGATTGGTTTCAAGTATAATACCTAATGAAACAGACAGATGGAGAAAAGCAGGAACTCGCTTTACAAGTTATCAAGTTGAGTGTAAAACATTTGAAACACTATTTGGAAATGGAAACATAAACCTTATAGAAGATGATGTTAAATTTGATTTTATATCTATTGATATAGAGGGTATGGATTATCAAATATTAACACAAATTGATTTGACTAAATATGGTTGTAAATGTCTTTGTGTTGAATTTAATGGAATTGACAAACAAAAATATGTTGATTACGCAGGTTCTCACGGAATGGTATTAATTCACGAAAACCCCGAAAACTTAATTTTTGTAAATAAATAATTATTTAAAAAAATAACTCTTAAAGTAAATTTTTAGAGTTATTTTTTTAATTTTGCATATTAAAATAAAAAAAAAAGAGCAAATGAATTTAACAAATGAATTTGAACCTATTAGACAATGGGCAGAAGAACGTGATATTTTTACGGAGGGAACTATTGATGGTCAATTAAAAAAACTTATAGAAGAAACAAAAGAAGTTTCTGATGCACTTGAAAAAGGAAATGAAACAGAATTTATTGATGCTATTGGAGATACTATAATTTCAGCCGTAAATCTTGCTAAAATAAAAGGTTACGATGCAGAGCATTGTATAAATGTTGCTTTTAAAGAAATTAAAGACCGAAAAGGTAAAATGATTAACGGAACATTTGTTAAAAACATCTAATAATGAAAGATAAAGTAATTTTAAATCTCGCAACAGGAAATTATATTGTTGGTCAAAATAGATTAAGACAAACTTTATCGGGTTTTTATGATGGAGATTTGTTATTTTTCACAGAAGAAAGTCAATTTAACTCTCCTACTCACAAAGAAAACCCTTACGCTTTCAAAACTTATGCTTTTCAACACGCAATTAATTTAGGTTATAAAAAAATATTATGGCTTGATGCTTCAATATATGCTATTAAAAACATTTCTCCTGTTTGGGAAATTATAGAAAAAAAAGGCTATATAATGCAGGAAGCAGGTTGGAATTGTGGTCAATGGTCAAATGATAAGTCATTAGAATATTTTGGTATAGAAAGAGATTATGCTATGAAAATGCCTATGTATGGTAATGCAGGACTTTTAGGTTTAAATGTAGAAAAAGAATTACCAAAATTGTTTTTTGACAGGTGGCACAAAGCATCAAAAGATGGTGTTTTCAAAGGTGCTTGGAACAATACTAATAATTCAGAAAGTAATGATATTCGTTGTTTAGGACACAGACACGATATGTCAACAGGAAGTATTATTGCTAATTTATTAGGTATGGATTTTATAAGTTCTTCTGAAATTATGCAATATGGTTCTGCACCTTTTGAATCTGTTTTAAACGATACTATTTGTTTAAAAGCATACGGAATATCATAATTACAATTATTAAGATGTCTGAAATAAAAAAAGATAAAAAAAAATGTTGTGAGAAATTGGCTTTATTAGAAGAACAATTTCAACTTATTCAGTATGATTACAAAGTTCTTTTTTTACAAAAAGAAGAATTAAGTAATGAATTAAAAGAAATGAAAAAAGTTTATGGTAATTTATTTACATCTACATTAAGATATAGAACTTTTTACAGAAGATTAAAAAACTTGTTTAGTAAATTTTAAAATAAAAAAATATATGAATGATTCACAATTATTAGATGTAATAGCAGGAACTCTATATTCTACAAGAGAAACTCAAATGAGTAGTTATAATTTAGGTAAGTATGTTGTAGAAAACAAAATTGAGGGAGATATAATTGAATGTGGTGTTGCTATGGGGGGTAATTTAGCATCTATGATTTTAGGTGTTACTTCGATTCCAACAGGAGATAAGAGAAAATTTTGGGGATTTGATAGTTTTATAGGAATACAATTAGCAGGTAAAAAAGATACTCAACAAGCAGGTATTGGAGATATTACTCATAACACAAATGTTCCTTATGAAGATTTATTAATTTCAAGTGGTATTACTTCACACCCGAAACAACAGGTTGTAAATCATTTTAATAATTGGGGTTTAAATAAGTTTAATATAGAACTTGTTGAGGGTTGGGTTCAAAATTCAATTCCGTTAGTTAATGACAGAATTAATAAAATATCAATTCTTCGTTTAGATATGGATGTTTACCACCCGACAATTTACACATTAAATATGTGGTGGGATAAGATTTCAGATGGAGGTGTTGTTATAATTGATGATTGGGCATTAGATGGTGTTAGAATTGCTTGTGAAGAATTTTTTAAAGAAAAAGGAATTAACCCACAAATACACACAGTTGAAAATTCTACACCAACTTATTTTTTTAAATAATGAAACAACTATCCATATTAATACCTACATTACCTATTAGAATAGTTGGTTATTCTAATTTGATTATGAAACTTAATAATCAAATTATAGATAATAATTTAACAGAAAAAATACAGATTTTATCATTTTGCGATACAAGAGATGTTACAGTAGGTATTAAAAGAAATTGGCTACTTGAAAATAGTAATTCAAAATACGTTTGTTTTTTAGATGATGATGATGATATTTCAGATAATTATGTAAAATTATTATATGATGCTACATTGTCAGAAGCAGATTGTATTACATTTTTAGGAGAGTATCACGATAACGGAAAAATAACAGATTTTTCTATAAGCACTATGCACAATAGAAATTATAATGACAAAACCTGTATGTATCGTTTACCTAATCACTTATGTCCTGTTAAAAGAGAAATTGCGTTAGCAAGTATGTTTACAGATAAAAATTTTGGGGAAGATTTTGATTATGCAGAAAAGATAAATTCTATTATAAAAAATGAGTATCATATAAAGGAAAAATTGTATTTTTACCTTTTTGATTCGGTGCTATCTCAAACTGCACCAACAAGTCAAGTAAAACAATTTAATTAATTTAATTTTTATGAAAAAAGAGCAAGAAAAAGAGTTTAATCAAAAGAAAGATGAACTTGTAGAAGTATCTAATTTATTACCCGAAGTAAAATATAAAGTTGAATTTTACAAAGATGTAATGAAAGCAGAATCTAATTTAATTAAAGTTTTAGAAAACTCAATTAAAGAAAAATCTACTTCTGAACTTGAAAAAGCAAGATATACAATTGAAGTAATTGAGAAAAAAAATAGTTTAGTTGCTAAAACAAAAGTTTTTGAAAATTATTTAAAAAGAAAACAAGATTACGAAAAATTCCTTGATGATATGTCAAGAGAGGTTGACGAAAACTTTGAGCAAGTTATTGAAAAAGCATCTGAAATAACATACAATATAAGATTACAAACTAATTTAAAATCTTATTTTGAAAAAGTAGAAAATAAGGTTGATACACATTCTATGAAAGAAAGAGTTGAATTTTATATGTATGTAAAACAAGAAATTTTAAATTCGGAAAAGCATAAGACAAAAAAAGTTTCAGCACCATCAGAACCAAAAGATAAAAAAGGTAAGATAATTGAAATGTCTAAATAATATAAAAGAGAGGTTAATTCCTCTCTTTTTTTTTAATTAAATATTTATTTATTATGTTTGCACCTAATTTTAAAATAAAAAAAATGAAACTTACAAAAACACACAAAATTATAATTGGAGTATTAGGAGTAACTACTTTGGCTTTTTTAACAAGAAAGTATTGGATGCCGAAGAAAAAAGTTGAAACCCTTGATGATAAAAAAGATGGAAATGTTTCTGCACAAACAACACCAACTGCAACAACACCAACTGCAACAACACCAACTGCAACAACACCAACAACACCAACAACATCAACAACACCAACTGCAACAACCCCAACAACTGCAACACAATCTGTTCCAAAAACACCTGTAAATCCAACAAGAGTTGCACCAACAGGCAGACCTATGATAAATCCAACAAGAATTGCACCAACAGGCAGACCTATGAGAGAATTTGTAAATGTTGATAAATATTCTTCTCCACAAAATTTCAGAAGTGTTCAAACAATGAGTTAATATTTTCAAATAAAAAATAAATAATATGAAACTAACAAAAAACCATAAAATTATAATTGGAGTATTAGGAGTAACTGTTTTGGCTTACATTACAAGAAAGTATTGGATGCCG
>Ga0192647_100423_pt1 | contig 29991 bp, 27 predicted proteins | sample LauGreFa1BDMLBSN_2_FD_133046 | JGI IMG/M metagenome (GOLD analysis project Ga0192647, IMG submission 133046) | Freshwater lake microbial communities from Lake Michigan, USA - Fa13.BD.MLB.SN - reassembly | ecosystem: Environmental > Aquatic > Freshwater > Lake | place: Lake Michigan, USA... | reverse complement strand
TCTATACCATCTTCATTAACTGATACCGAGATGGAAGAGCAAATAATGATTGAGGCAGATCAATACATACCCTATTCACTTGATGAAGTTAATTTTGACTTTGAAGTTCAGGGTGTTAGCAAAAATAACCCTGAAATTCTAGATGTTCTATTAGTGATTTCTAGGCGAGAAATTGTTAATTATCGAGTTAATGCATTAATGAGAGCGGGTTTAAAAACTAGTATTGTGGATGTCGATACCTTCGCAATGGAGAATGCTTTTTCATTATTACCCGAATGCTCACAAACCTCACACAACTCGAAAACTGTCGCTATTGCAGACATAGGCGCAACATTATCAACCCTCACGATATTACATAACGGACGAGTTATTTATACTCGAGACCAAGAATTTGGAGGACAACAATTAACCGAAGCAATTCAACATCATTACGGACTTTCTTATGAAAAAGCTGGACTAACAAAAATACAAGGTGGGTTACCAGATAACTATCAGATAAATGTTATTGATCCATTCAAAGATGCAATGGCTCAACAAATTCAAAGATCATTACAGTTTTTCGTTTCATCCAAAATGAATAGAAATATCGATTATATGGTTCTAGCTGGTGGTTGCGCATCAATAAAGGGTGTTGACGGTTTCATTGAAAATTATTTAGGAATGCCTGTCCATATAGCCAATCCCTTTATCAACATGAACTTCTCTCATAAAGTAGCTCCTGATAAATTATATGCTATTGCACCGAGAATGATGATTGCTTGCGGATTAGCGATGAGGGGATTTGATGATGACAAAGATTAATTTGTTACCGTGGAGACAAGAACTTCTTAAAGAAAAACAAAAACAATTGATTTATAGAATAATATTATCAACGTTAATGAGTTGTGTAACTATTTTAATAGTCCATGTTCATATTGATACTTTAAATAACTATCAAGAAAAAAGAAACCAGTTGCTCCTAAAAGAAATTGCAATACTAGACTTACAAATAATAAATATCAAAACTATCGAAGAAAAAAAGAGAAAATTATTAACTAAAATAGATCTAATCCAAAAGTTACAGCAAAGTCGTCCACAAATTGTACATTTATTTGATGAAATTCCTAAAATCATACCTGATGGGCTATATCTCACGAAAATCTTGCAAACAGGAACAGATTTAATCTTTGAAGGTAAGTCAACATCAAATGCTAGGGTTTCTGAATTAATGAGAGCAATAGAAACTTCACCCTGGCTACAACAACCTGGCATTACTGTTATAAAACTACCCGATACAAAATCACCTAATATTAATACTCCTGAACAGTTAAGTGATTTCACATTACGTGCTTCCCAAGAGCAACAAGCTCCCAAAGCCGGTACTGAAAAAAATAATGAATTTGTCAGAAATTAATTGGGATATCCATGCGGCTGGATACTGGCCGGCACCCATTAAAAATCTCATCATTACAATGGTATACCTAATTGTATTAACCATTGGAGTTTATTTTGATACCTTAAATCAATTGAACGTACTAAATAGCGCTAAAAACAAGGAACCGACCTTAAAAAGTGAATTTCAAAAGAAGCAAAAAAAGGCTTCAAATCTTCAAGATTATCAAAATCAATTATCACAGATAGAAATTTCACTCGATGAATTAATGCGACAAATGCCAACTGAAGAAGAGTTAGCAAGTTTACTCGTTGATATTTCTCAAACCGGTTTAGCCAGTGGCTTGCAATTTAAACTTTTTAAACCAGAAAAGCGAATTTTAAAAGACTTCTATTCTGAGTTACCGATTAATATTCAGGTTATAGGTAAATATGAAGAACTTGGTCTGTTTGTTAGTGGGCTGGCCTTATTACCTAGAATTGTCACGCTACATAATATTAGTATTAACCCTGATGGCTCTTCTGGCAACCTTATTATGAACGCAATAATAAAGACATATAACGAGGGGGATACTGCTACTCCCACAATTGCAGTAAATAAAAAGAGAGTAATAAAGAAATAATGGCTCGTAATCAACTATCTTTAAAAAGTGAATGCCAAAGATATTTTTTTATCGTGTATATAATTTTCTTGATGGCTTTAAGTGGGTGTGAAGATAATAATTTTTCTGACCTAAACCAATATATAGCTAGAGTTAAGTCGGAACCCAAGGAATCTATACAACCATTACCCAAAGTAATAAAAGTTGAATCTTTTGAATTCAAGCTGAATAAACAACGCGACCCTTTTGAAGCAATTGATCAATATGAATTTCCAAATACTTCAATTGATCAGTCGGATATAAACGGGGTAAAACCAGATATCAAACGTCCCAAAGAGGAATTAGAAGCTTTCCCATTGGAATCCTTAAAAATGGTTGGAACCGTCATAACTAAGTCTATCTTATGGGGGCTGATTAAAGCCGATAATGGAACTATTTATCGTGTTCAAAACGGCAATTATATGGGCAAAAATTACGGCAAAATTATAAATATAAGTACTAATAAAATTGAACTCCTAGAATTAGTATCCTATAAACCAGGATTCTGGAGAGAACAACATGCCGTATTAATGCTAATTGAATGATTTTAAAATTAAAATGAGAGAGACTATTTTAATTAAAATAAAGCATTATTTATCTATTTTTAGGATCATTAGCTTGCTTTTTTTGTTTGTTCATAGTCCTTATAGCTTTGCTGGAGATTCAGCAATCGTTGGAGTAGATATTGCCTCTGTGTCAGGAGATATATTACAAATTCATATCAAATTTAATAATTCTGCTGTAGCGCCAAAATTATTTCATACAGATAATCCTGCTCGTATTGCTTTAGACTTTTCAGGGATTAAAAATGGACTAAGCCAAAAGACCATACCAGTAAATCAAGGTGGCGCAACCAGTATCTATATCGCTGAAGCACCTAACAGAATTAGGATTATAGTTAATCTCATTCAATCCCTACCATTTGATACTAAAGTTATTGGTAATGAAGTAGTGCTATCATTAAATAAATATTTGCCGTCAATACAACAAAATTATTTTCCGCCTATAAATATAAAAAACCCTCCTAACAAAGAAACCAACACTACATCAAAAATAGCCTCACTAATCCCTCAGCAAGTGGTCAGTGGTTTTGATTTCAAACGCGGTGAAAAAGGAGAAGGTCGCATACTGGTATATTTAGCTAACCCCAATACGATTGTAAATTCCAAACAAGAAGGGGGTAAAGTTGTTATTAATTTGTTAAATACAACTTTACCCAATAATCTTACCAAGAGACTCGATATATCTGATTTTGCAACGCCAATAAAGTATATTGATACCGTTTCAAAGAATCATGAAACGACTATTTCAGTCATTACACAAAACGATCTTTATGATTACTCCTTATTTCAATCAGAAGGATTATTAACCATTGAGTTTCGACCAGTCACAAGTCAAGAAAAAGAAGTACTAGGGAGAGCAAGGGTAAAATACACAGGAGACCGCTTATCCTTGAATTTTCAAGAAATTGAAATACGTAGTGTAATTGCCATTCTTGCCGAATTCACCGGACAAAATGTTGTAGCTGGTGATGATGTAACCGGAACAATAACTTTAAAGCTGGATGATGTACCTTGGGATGAAGCACTCGATTTTATTATGATGACTAAAGGATTAGAAAAGTTTGAATCAGGCACGGTCACATTAATTGCTCCGGTTGGAAAGATTAAGGATTATAAAGAACAGCAGCAAGACACTGCAATTGTGATAGAAGAATTGGATCCATTGGTTACCGAATATATCAAGATTAATTATGCCCGCGCTGAAAACTTTAGAAACTTGTTAAATGGCATTGATACCGGTGAATATGGTAGTTGCGGAGCAAATGACAAACCGAACACGAGTAACTCTACTCAGCAATATTCGGCCAATTCACCAGGCACATCAAATCTATTACCCACGAAAAACGGATTAGGTAGTAATCAAGTGTTAAATCAAAGTAATAAACCAGAAGGTCAGAATGACAAGTTTAAAATTCTTTCCTCTCGAGGTTCTGCAGTAGTTGACGCAAGAACCAATACACTGATTGTCAGGGAAACAACAAAACGCTTGGAAGAGGCAAAAAAATTAATTCGACTCCTTGATGTACCTGTTCGCCAAGTTATGATTGAGTCAAGAATAGTCATTGCGAGCAATACTTTTGCAAAAGAATTAGGCGTAAGATTTGGCGTAGCAGGAAGCACTCCATTTGGTATTAACGTTACACCAAAAGTCCCAGTTCCAGGTAATACTCCAACAGATAACACTATCAATGGAACGGCTATTATTGATAATGCTCTGGTAGATCTTGCTGCCTCCAACCCCTATGGTGCATTAGGCATGACTCTGGCTAAAGGCGCTGATTATGTGCTTAACTTGGAGCTATCTGCCTTACAAGATCAAGGTAAAGGCGAATTAGTTTCTAATCCAAGAGTCATGACCACCGATCGTTGTGTTGCCAAGATTAAACAAGGCACTCAAGTCCCTTATACTTCTGGATCAGCTGTTGGCACACCAGCTAATATTCAATTTGTAAATGCTTTTCTGGAACTTGATGTTCTACCACAAATAACGCCCAGTGGAAGCATTTCTATGACCTTGAATATTACCAAAGATGAGCCACAGCCAGCAAGAACTGGCGAACAACCACCTATAAGAACGCGTCATCTTGAAACCAATGTACAAGTTATGGATGGTGAAACAGTTGTTTTAGGTGGTGTTTTCGAGGGAATAATAGCCAATACCATCAGTTCGGTTCCCTTTCTTGCTGATATACCTGGCATAGGCTTTTTATTTAAAAAGACAATTAATCAGGATGATAAAACAGAACTCTTGATTTTTATTACTCCAAAAATCATCAAAGATAATGCCGCAAGTAATTAAAGATATTTTTGGTGAGAAAATTCGGAATAATCCTCCCATCTTTATAAGATTTAATCTTATAATGACAGATAGAAATTAAAAGTTCAGACTTATTAAAAGAGTAGCTTTACCTTTAATCTAAGCCCTTACCTAATAAATTAGGCTATTTCATCTTCCTAGGTTGAATAACAGGTTGATATATCAAGTTAATTACGAAATACAATCTAAAACGATGCCCTTATGAGAAGCTATCAAATTTTAATAAACCCCTATTGGGCGTTTTAAAACCATCATGGTATGTTGATGACACGATCAGAAAATATATATTTAATCGGCCTAATGGGTGCAGGAAAAACCACGATAGGTCGGCAATTAGCAAAATCACTAACGGTACCTTTTTATGATAGTGATAAAGCCATTGAAGAAAGTACCGGTGTAGATATTCCAACTATTTTTGAATTTGAGGGTGAGGAAGGTTTCAGGGATCGGGAACAAAAAATGATTCAGCAGTTAACAAAATTAAATGGAATCGTCCTCGCCACTGGTGGTGGTGCAATATTACGTGAAGATAACCGACGATTATTAAAAGACAATGGTTTTATAGTCTATCTGCAATGTTCGGTAGAAAGGATTTTAGAAAGAACCAGAAGAGACATTCAACGCCCATTATTAAAAACGGAAGACCCTAAAAAACGGATAGAAAGTTTATTTATGGAACGAGAACATCTTTATTTATCATGTGCCGATTTTATTATTGATACAGGTATCATGCAAAGCAAAGCCGTTGTCAGCCATATTTTGGAAGAATATAAATCCGCCAATCGTTAAAAATAAATGAAGAAAATACAGGTAGAGTTAGGTAATCGAAGTTACCCAATATATATAGGCTCCGATTTATTAAAAAAGTCTGAACTTTTTAAGTTCCATATTAAATCCAAACAAGTCGTTATCATAAGTAATGTAACAATTGCACCTTTGTATTTGGATAAAATTTTAAATAATTTACTTGAATATGAAGTACAAACTGTAATATTGCCGGATGGAGAACAATTTAAAACTTTAGAATATGTGACACAGATATTTGATAAATTACTCGCTAATAAATTCAGCCGTAATTCTACCCTTATAGCTTTGGGTGGCGGAGTAATTGGTGATATGGGTGGTTTTGCTGCAGCTTGCTATCAAAGAGGAATTTCTTTTTTACAAATACCTACCACTTTATTAGCCCAAGTAGACTCTTCTGTTGGTGGTAAAACAGGCGTCAATCATCCATTAGGAAAAAATATGATTGGCGCTTTTTATCAGCCCGAATGTGTTATCGCAGATGCGGATTTTTTAGATAGCTTAGACAATCGACAGTTATCAGCAGGTTTAGCTGAAGTAATAAAATATGGTTTAATTCGGGATATTGTTTTCTTTGAGTGGCTAGAAATTAATGTTGATAAATTACTAAATCGAGACAAGCACGCTTTGGCGTACGCCATTGAACGTTCCTGTATAAATAAAGCTGAAATTGTCTCTGAAGATGAAACTGAGACAGGAGTCAGAGCCACCTTAAATTTAGGTCATACTTTCGGTCATGCAATTGAAACAGGTGTCGGCTATGGTACTTATTTGCATGGCGAAGCAGTTGCAATAGGAACTTGTCAAGCTGCTGACCTTTCCCGAAGAATAGGTTGGTTAACAGATTCTGATGTAAATCGAATAGTAGCATTATTTAAAAAATGCAATCTTCCTACAATACCGCCAACAAAGCTTAATAGTAGTCAATTTCTTGACTTGATGGCAGTAGATAAAAAAAATGTAGACGGTAAAATCCGGCTTATTTTGCTAACCAAACTCGGCACAGCAACATTGCCTATAGAAATAGAAAACAAGCTAATAGTCCAGACGCTTGAAAGCTACGGCAAAAACCAATCATTATCTCCATCGTAAAAGATGCCATTTAACTATCAGAATAACAGAGCTAATAATTCTTTAATAAGCCAAGAGCGAATCAAAAAACTTGAGCTATTAATTCACCTAATTAGTCATTCAAGACAAGCTCTTATTGTCTGTGGGCCTAATGGTATCGGAAAATCAACTTTGCTAAATGCCCTCCAAGATTATAAAAATAGTTCACTTCATTATTGTTTGATTATGGGTCACTCTGGATTAAACTTCGAGCAGATTCAAAAAACCTCAGTTGAGCTTATTGATCAAACAAAATCCAAGAAAATAGTTTTACTGATTGATAATGCTGGTTGCTTAGAACCCAACCTAATAAAAGAAACTATTTGCTATACATTAAATAATCCAAATCTACAGGTTATATTTGCTTTAACAAATGATGAGTTGGCATCAAACAACCAATCAATTAACTTTATTGATGACTGTCACTTAATTGAAATACCTGCTTTATCAAAAACACAATGCGGTGAGTTTTTAGAATATTTAACTTTAAAAACCCCATCGAAAATTAGTTTCAATGACATTAATGAGACTTTCTTAAAAGAAATTTACCTTGAAACAGAAGGCATTCCAGGTAACATTATTGCTAAAGTATCTAATTATGATATTAATAACAAATATAATAGCTCGCTATTAACTCTAGTTGCCGCCGTTGTTGGATTGATTACTTTGGCACTCGTTACTCAGTGGTTGAGCGCTTTACAATTCAAAACGTAATTCATGAGCTTCAACTACAAAAATAACCTACTATTAATTAAAATAGTATTGTAGCGCCTGAGTTTCGGAATTCTCGTAACCATCAATAACTAATTATAATGACAGTATTAAAAAACGACATCTTCATAAAAGCGCTTTTAAAGCAACCCATTAAACGCACACCAGTTTGGATGATGCGTCAGGCCGGACGTTACCTACCTGAATATAGAAAAATAAGAGAACAGGCTGGAAGTTTTTTAAATCTGTGCACTAATCCCGAATTAGCCTGCGAAGTTACTATGCAACCCCTAAGGCGGTTCAATTTTGATGCTGCCATTTTGTTTTCAGATATATTAACCATTCCGGATGCCATGGGGTTGGGATTATATTTCACGGAAGGTGAAGGGCCTAAATTCAAGCATCCAATCAAGACAGCAGCCGATATTAAAAAACTTCCTATTCCTGACCCTACTAGCGAACTAAGATATGTTATTGATGCGGTTCGTTTGATCAGAAACACCTTACAAGGCAGCGTACCGTTAATTGGTTTCTCAGGTAGCCCTTGGACACTTGCAACATATATGGTTGAAGGTGGTAGTAGTAAAAGCTTTCAAAAGATTAAAGGTCTAATGTATGAACAGCCAAAACAATTGCATGTCATGCTTGATAAACTTGCCCAATCAGTTGCCGCTTACCTTAACGCACAAATTGAGGCAGGAGCCCAAGCCATCATGTTATTCGATACATGGGGTGGCATGTTAACTTCTGAAGACTATATTGAATTCTCTTTGTATTATGCAAAACAAGTCAGGAACTTATTAAAAACTGATATAGATGGACAACAAATTCCAACAATTCTGTTTACCAAAGGGGGTGGACTTTGGCTAGAAAGCATGATTGATGCTGGGTATGATGCATTGGGGCTCGACTGGCAAACTGATATTGAAAAAGCACGCGCACGAGTGGGTAATATAGTCGCTTTACAAGGAAACATGGATCCGGTCGCACTTTACGCACAGCCAGAAATCATAATTGAGAAAGTTAAAACCATTTTACAAAAATACGGAACAGGTTCTGGGCATGTTTTCAATTTAGGACATGGTATTTTACCAGACATCAACCCTGATCATGTAAAAGCCATGGTGAATGCCGTCCATGAATTTAGCCCTATGTATCATAACTAAAATTTATAAAGAGCACTCATATGAAATTACTCTATCGTATTCTTACAATTGGCTTACTTACTTGCAACCCTATCGCCAACGCTGAAAGCATTGAAACAGAAAATACTATTGATATTGTTGTTTATAGAAGTCCAAGTTGTAACTGTTGTGGCAAATGGCTGGAACATCTGAAGAAAAATAATTTTAATGTCAAAGATATTATTACGGATGATGTTCAATCTGTAAAAAATAAATATGGCGTTTCAGCGGAAATGACTTCTTGTCATACCGCTATTATAGACGGCTATGTCGTTGAAGGTCATGTTCCAGCTGATGACATTAAAAATTTACTAAAAACCAAACCAAAAATAGTTGGAATTTCTGTTCCTGGCATGCCTAAAGGAACACCTGGTATGGAAATGGGTGGTAAAAAAGATGCTTATGACGTTATGAGTTTCGATAAGGAAAATAACTATAAAGTCTTCAATAGTTACCACTAATAAGTTCAAATCACTGGTAAAATCATAATCACCTTGGATATCGTCGAGGTGATTTAATTTATAAAAAGCTGCTGTTGTCTGTAACTAGATAAAAAGTTGTAATTTGAAAAATAACTTTTTTTATTCCAATCTTTAATTAAACCGATATAAAAATATTTCAAATTAACCCTTTTATTTGACGATCTCTTCAGAAAAAACACCAAAGTTCATAATTCGCTGATAACGATTTTGTAAAACTTTATCAATATCTTGATGCTTTAAATCGGCTAAATGCCTCATTAATGCCTCTTTCAAGTTTAAACTAATAATTTTGAAATTTCGGTGACCGCCACCCAATGGCTCTCTAACAACCTCGTCAAGAAATCCCTGTTCCCGGATACGATCAGAAGTGATCCCCATAGCCTCAGCAGCTAATTGTGACTTATCAGCGCTCTTCCAAAGAATAGATGCACAACCTTCAGGAGAAATAACTGAATAAGTACTGTATTCAAGCATGATTAACCGATCACCTACACCAATAGCTAAAGCACCACCAGAACCACCTTCACCGATAATTGTACAAATAATCGGGGTTCTAAGTTTTGCCATTTCAAAAAGATTTTTTGCGATAGCCTCACTTTGACCTCGTTCTTCTGCACCAATCCCTGGATAAGCGCCCGGTGTATCAATCAAACAAATTACAGGAATTTTAAACCGCTCTGCCATTTTCATTACACGCAAAGCCTTACGATAGCCTTCAGGTCGAGGCATACCAAAATTACGATAAATTTTTTCTTTGGTGTCACGACCTTTCTGATGACCAATTATCATCACTGGCTGACCTTCAAGGCGAGCTAATCCACAGACAATAGCGGGATCATCTGCATAAGCTCTATCGCCATGTAACTCATGAAAATCTGTGAATATTTGTTCAACAAAATCCAAAGTATAAGGGCGTCCTGGATGCCTGGATAATTGAGAGATTTGCCAATCAGAAAGGTTATTAAAAATAGATTCAGTGAGTGCTTGGCTCCTATCTTCAAGCTGTTTAAGAGCATCTGAAATATTTATATTGTTATCAAACTCCACATTACGGAGTTCTTTTATTTTCGCTTCTAATTCGGCGATTGGTTGTTCAAAATCGAGAAATTTTAGATCCATGGATACCAAGAGATTTAAACGTTGTGATTAAAGTGTAGATTTTATAGAAATTCAGTAAACTTTTCTAAATAATTTCAATATGTAATTAAACTCCTTCTCCGTCATTAGTTTTTTTATAGTAAAATCGACGAAAACCAATACTGGTCAGTAAGAAAAACCACATATTAAACACAAATTGTGCTTTATTATTCATATTGACTCATAAAAGAGTTAATCCCATTTTTATGTATTTTAAAAATCCCTATAGTTTCTTGCACTTATGTTTACAATTACCAAAGAAGTATATTTTTGTTATGGACATCGATTAATGAACCATGCGGGTAAATGTAGAAATTTACACGGTCACAGTGTCAAGGCATCAATTTCAATACAACAGAAAGAATTAAACAATCAAGATATGGTCTGTGATTTCTCAGATGTTAGAGATTGCGTCGAGAGTTACATAAATAACTGCCTTGATCATAATTTCTTACTGCATAAAGATGACCCAATTATACCAATGTTAATTGCAAATAATGAACGCTTCCTTGCTCTTGATGAGCATCCAACTGCCGAAATATTAAGTAAAATGATCTATCAATATGTTAAAGAGGCTGGCTTCAATGTCGCACAAGTGGTTTTATGGGAAACTGCAAGTGCATATGCTTGCTATCAAGAACACTGACATTAATGATGAGCCTTGTTAATCCAGTAAATACATCTTATTGTTTAGAAAAAATATGTGAATCTAATTATCAAAAATTACTAAAACTAGTCCCCGACTTATTTATCCTAAAAGATATATCCATTGGAATCGCCCGCCATACTCCTACACTTCATCTTATTGTGATTGCAGTTGCGCCGTATACAATGACAATTAAACTTACTCATCGCTTTAAAAAAGAAAAAGACCTATTAGATGAACCGGCTGTTCTAATATCCATCTATCTGGATTTAAAGTTGGCTGAAGTATTGAATCATTATGGACGCCGCTGTGTTGCACAGGCATTCAATACGCCTAGTCTTAGCCACGAAATTATGGATTACAAATGGCGATTAAATTATTTTTTACAAAAATGGTTGGATCATTGCCTAAGTCGAGAATATCAATTTAATAGTTAATAAATTAAATCATGGGCAATATAATTTAATTACCCATATTTATCTTATAGAATAATTAGTAATTAATTTACCTATTATTCAAGGACACAGCATGTAAATTCTCAGATTTTTTTATTTTCTCTGCATATGACGCCGCATCTTTTTTATTTTTAAACCCTGTAACCTGAAGTTGATACCAAGTTTTATTCCTTAATGGTACCGATATTACTTTAACAGTGATGCCTTTCTTCGCAAAATAGGCCGCCTTCTTTTTAGCTTCTTTTTGTTCATTGAATGCAGTTAAATTAACAACCCAACCCATAGCATCATTAGTCTTTTCAATTACTTCTTTTGTAGATGCAACTTTCCCAGTAACCCCTGATAGATTGTTACTCTTCTCAGAGATTGTATGTACCTCTTTTTTACTAGTTGATTTAGTCGGTAAAGTGCTTTTTTTGGCAACCACTGATCCATTATTTACAGAAAGTTTTGCTATAGATTGAGATGCTCCTAATGAGTTTTCTTCTATCGCAGCCTTATTTATTTCTGATATTTTTTGTTCAGTAGCATTTGATAATCCGCCATTTTCAATGGTATATTCTTTAACTGGCTGTTGATTAGACTCAACAACATTAGCAAGACCTTGATCTAATAATTCAGCAGACAATTCCTTATCATTAATTGCTTGATCAGGATTTTTCTCTGACAACCCACTCACATCATCCTCAAGTATCGAAACAAGTTCAGTTAATTTTACTACTTTAGTTTGTAAATTTAAAATGACAAACCCAGTACCCATCAGTAAAAGTATACTCAAAATCCCTAAACATAATGAGGCATAAACAATTATTCTGGATTTTTTTTCTTTATTCTCATAACTATTGAGTTGCTTTCTAAAGCCATCATTATCAAATCTAAGAGCTACTAAAGATGCTAGTAATTCTCCCTGATTGTTATGTTTTTGCTGGTAACATTCATCAGAATTGCTTGTATTGTTTTTTATATTTACGACACTTTCTTCTTTATAAGAAACTTCATTAACTGGGATATCAACAACTCCTGACTGTTCCATATCACCAGTATCATGAAGAGCCAATAAACAATCCTCTATTTTGCCCCATAGTGCAATTAAGTCCTCTCTATTATCATAATCTTGATAACCAATGACTACAGATAAAGACTCTCCAGCTTTCAATATATTATTAACTCCATTTTCGGTTATATTTGTTTGCCAGTTTTGCCACAACAAAGTATTTTTGTGCTCCTCTCGCTGAATAGTTTTTGATAACTGGCGAAATAACCAATATAAACTTTTTTCGAATATATTATTCAATGTCGTCAATGAACTTGAAACATCTGTATTTTTTGAAATAATACTATTTAAAGAATTTAAAACATCAGCAAGACTTACTAAGCCCTTGTCTAACCAATATCCATAGAGAAAATAACAAACCAAACGCATATCAAAGATACCGTCTAGAAGCATAGCTTCACTTAGACTTGCTGCCTCAACATAATTACCGGACTCTACCATAGAGATTATTTGATCCTCACGTGGACCTGTAAAATCAAACCCGGCGCTTTTCGAAATTTCTATACCACTCAATAATGTATCAATTAACGTTTTTGATATTTCTACTTTACGACCTTCATTTAATGGAATATCAATTTTAAATTCTTCGTCTTTAAATGAATCAGTCACAAAATATTCTTCTTTTTCATCATGATCAATGGGAATAATGCTTTGACTATCCAACGATATCGATTCTTCAGGTTGTGTGAGTGAATCATGTTCAATTGGCTCAATCAAAAATAGATTGAAATCCAATAACTCATTTGTGTTATTGCGGTCATTAATTACAAAATCTTCAGGAAAATTATCATGTTCAAATTCATCTTTGTAATCCGAAGTTGAATTAACTAATAAAGTATTAATTACCTCTTCATCATCCACAAAATTGGATAAATCAACCAGAGCTAAATCTTGGTCGTTATGAACATTATCCAAATCGGCTAAGATAAAATCCTCTTCTTCTGTGTTGAAATCAGAGGAAAAATCATTTCGGCCGCGTTTTTTTTTATTTGTCATATTTAAATATAGAGACGAGTTTGAAGTAAGAAAACAATTTGTTAAATTAAAGCTAATAATAGAATGTTGGTTTATTTTAATACCAATAAAAACAAATGTTCATAAAGTTTTATTCATTTTAATGCTACACTAAAAAAAAACTATTTTTTAATGAAATAATGCAATTAGCTATTACGATACTTGGCAACAATCAGATTAATTTTATCGGTGAAATATTGCCTGTTATACGTGATTGTAACTGTAATATTTTAGAAATAAGATCATCCAATTTCGGTCATTGTTCAGCCGGATACATGCTTATTCAAGGAAATTGGAATCAAATCGCCAAGCTTGAAAATACCCTCGATAATCTTCAAAAACGCTTAGAGATACAAATTATTACATTGAGGCCAGATCAAAAAGAAAAAGACAAGAATAAGGATTGCATCCCCTACTCCTTGGAAACAATATCACTTGATAAAGACAGCGTGATAGAGTCAATTACTTCTTTTCTGTTTGATCGTGACATTGATATTGATGAAATAACGGGGAGCTCTTATCAAGCTCCATATATTCAATCTTCAGTATTCTCAACCAAGTTTGTTATTCTAGTACCCCCCCTTCTTCCCCTGCTTGGGCTGCGGGAAGATTTTTTAGACTTTTGTGATCAATTAAACATTGATGCGATTCTTGAACCCATAAAACGGTAATATTTATATGATAGAAATAAATGTTGGTACGCTAATACCCGATTTTGAAGCATCGTCGACCAGTAATAAAACTTTTAAATTAAGTAACTATAAAGGCCAATTCGTCGTTCTTTATTTCTACCCTAAAGATAATACGCCTGGGTGCACTTTGGAAGGCCAAGACTTTCGAGACAATATTGAAGGTTTCAATGCGTTAAACACTGTAGTAGTTGGAATTTCCCGTGACAGCCTTCGTAGCCATGATAATTTCAAATGTAAGCAGGAATTTCCCTTTGAGTTACTTTCTGACGAAGATGAAATACTTTGCCAATTATTTGACGTTATTAAAATGAAAAATATGTATGGCAAACAAGTTCGTGGTATAGAACGCAGTACGTTTTTGATTGATCCTCAAGGAATACTAATCTGTGAATGGCGGAAAGTAAAAGTCAAAAACCATATAGATGAAATTCTTGAGACTATAACCACAGCAAAAAAATAATTAAACTAAGTAAGGCTTACTTTGTCAAATCACATTAAAACTATCTCCTCTAGGAAGAGCATGAATCTCCTCATATCAAAGATAATGACTTTTTATCAACACCAATAATTGCTTTGTTTAATAACCCAAGATTTTTTTCTTCTGTGATTTGCATTCCCATCACATAAAAAATAGGGATCCATAACGGATTCATAATAATCCCGCCAAAAACGCATTTCCATATTCGCCTTAAATTCATCAACGGATTAAACGATTCAACAAGTGGAACAACCGGATAATCAATAAACACGGAGACGATGGGATCAATAAGAGCTTTCTGCTGTCTGTCGAGATGTTGCACTGAATCAAACAGCTTTTTTTGCATTTTATAATAGTTAAGCCTAGCAAAGCATGCGGAAATAGTAAATGTAAGCGCTACCATCGGCAATAAGACCACAGGTGGTGCTATAGGAGCAAAGATTGAAGACAACATTGCTAACCCAAAACCCAACATAAGGGCATCTTCACCTTTCTCTACATCACGATCAATGCCTTTAACAATATCAGCAACAGCATGACTATGGGGATGACTTAAGTAACTAATTTTTTCTGTCATAGCAAATAAACTCTCGTTTCAAACTAAACCTAGATATATCTTTATAGTAAAGAATGTCAAATCTGATCACTAGTCTAACTACAAGTCTTTGTCTTAATAATTTACCAAAAATTTTATACAATTAAGCGTTTATTTTTATCGCTCCGATTCTTTTTTTGCAACCTTATCTCTCAAATAAACAGGCATAGCCTGTTCAACAGCAACCGCGTTTCCCTGTTCAAAACCTAGCACTCCCAAACGGGCAATGGCACTCGCTCTCGGTAAGTGATCACTCTCATAGTAACTAACCTTTCCTCCCAAACAACTCATTAACTCTTGATCATAAACATTCCATCCTGATCCAACACCCACGCCATTTATAAATGGAAACACTACTTCACAAGCAGGGCCTACAGATTCTTTACCTATCAGATTGGCAACATTACGTAAATCACGCTGGTAAACACCCCAAAAAATCTCCCCCATTCTGGCATCCATTGCTGTGAAAGCTACGTTCAATTCCGATTGATCATAATCATTTTCTTGCTCAACATATCGTTCATTAACTATATTTTTATCAAAAAAACTTTGTGCAATTGCCGCCAGAGTTGATATAGGAACTACGGGCAAATCAGCGCCCATTGCTATGCCCTGAATAACTCCAGTAGCAATACGGACCCCCGTAAAGGAACCTGGACCACAACTAAATGCCAAAGCATCAAGTTGCTGTGGCTTTAAGTTGGCCTCTCTCATTAACGCATCAATCATTGGCAAAATTAATCGAGTATGCTCTTTAGGCGTTAATTCAAAACGCTCGCTGATACCACCATCGATATATAACGCTGCGGAACAGGCATCCGTTGAGGTTTCTACCGCTAATAATTTCATGATAGATCTTCTTGTTTAAAAAAATTCTCTACGTCAACAATATCCCTTGTTCGATTCATGGGAGGCACACTATCCAAAAATAATTGTCCATAAGATTTTTTTAACAAACGCGGATCGCATACCATTAGAACTCCTCTATCAGTTACATCACGAATTAAGCGACCAATTCCCTGTCTTAAAGCAATTACTGCTGTTGGCAGTTGATACTCAAAAAAAGGATTTTTTCCTTGCTGCGTCATTGCTTCTAAACGAGCCTTTAGAACAGGATCACCAGGAGAGGCAAAGGGTAGTTTATCAATGATAACGCAGGATAATGCTTCACCTCTAACATCAACACCTTCCCAGAAACTCGATGTCCCTAACAAAATTGCATTACCCGCCTCTTTAAACTGTTCCAATAATAATGACTTTGGCCGACTGCCTTGAATCAGCAATGGATATTTAATTTTTTTCTCCAGTAATTCTGCTGCCTCATTAAGCGCACGATGACTGGTAAACAAAAAGAATGCCCGACCCTTACTAGCCGTTAGCACGGGCAAAGCAAAGTCGACAATCATCGGAATAAAATTCGGATCAGTTGGCTGTGGCAAGCCTTTAGGATGATAAAATAAAGATTGATTAGGATAATCAAAAGGACTGCCCCAAGCTTTACTCGATATGTCAACAAGACCAAGATTGTTAGCGAAATAATTAAATTTATTCGCAATACTCAATGTTGCAGATGTAAAAATCCATGCAGCCTGATGTTGCTGCATAAAGCCATTAAATTCAGATGCAATATCAAGTGGCGTAAGACTTAAGGTAAATGTTTTCCTATGTGTTTCATACCAACGTATCCATTTACCACTTCGATCATCCATTATTAAATTTAATTTCTGGGTCATTTCTTCGGCACGTTTGCAACAGGATTCAAGCGCCTTCGTTTTAACAGATGCTAGTTTTAATTGATCAACCAACCGCTGCATTTGCTCTTTAACCGCACTTAATCCACCGAATATTTTTGGATTATTTTCGATGTCCTGCCACTCACCCCGCCTTAACTCCATTCCAAAGGCTAACCTTAGATCTTTAACTTCATGTTCCATATCTTCACATGCCGTTCGCAACGCAGGTATGTCAGTTGCATCCTTGTAATATTCCATTAGGGCATCTTGTGCCAAATCGTTAAGTTGCTTGGCCCCCAGAGTAATCCCCAAAAAATTGGATGCCGTATCCGCTAATTGATGAGCTTCGTCTATGACAACTACCTCTGCATTTGGCAATAACTCACCAAATCCACTATCTCGAAGAGACCAATCCGCACATAATAAATGATGATTTACCACTAAAATATCTGCTTCCTGTGCTTTTTTTCTAGCTTTAACCAAAAAGCACTCACTGTAATCTGGACATTCCTGTCCCAAACAGTTATCCAACGTTGAAGTGGCATGATACCAAACTGGATCACCTTCAATTACACCGGACATTTCTGAGATATCACCTGACTTGGTTCCCTTTGCCCACAATTTTATTTTAGCCAGTGCAACAGCTTCTTCTTTACTAAAACCCAATGTTGAAGTCAGCGCATTTTGCAATCGGTAGGAACACAAATAATTACTTCTCCCTTTTAACAATGCAGCAAAAAAGGGGATTTTCATAGCGTTACGAATTAAAGGGATATCTTTGTTAAATAATTGATCCTGAAGATTTTTGGTTCCTGTGGAAATAATTGATTTTTTGCCAGATAAAATGGCAGGGACCAAATAAGCAAACGTTTTGCCCGTCCCTGTCCCTGCTTCAGCTATCAAGTTCTGTTTTTTTTCAATTGCATCTGCAATTGCAGCCGCCATTTCAACCTGTGCTGAACGGGCCTGATAACCTGAGATAACTTTTGATAGCTCACCGTCAATGCTAAAAAATTGTTTTGCGTCAGTCACTGAGTTTTATGCCGGTCAGATGAAGCCAAAAAAGCCGTAAATGGCAATTTATGAAAGAGTTGAGAGCTTAACGTATCAGCTAAATATAACCAAAAATAATTCAAACAATCAGTTAGGCAAACAACTTTGGTTCAGTTTCAGCACCGAAAGATTCAGTTTTTGCCTTTACTGCCTAAAATCTAATTAATAAATAATCTTTTGATCTTTTAAGCAGCTATATATAGCATCTATAGACTCATTGTCCGCATCAAAAGTTAGGTCAGCCAAATTAGCACTATAATTTACGCACAGACATATTAAACCAGCATCTTTAATGGCTCCAATAAGCACTGAATTTTGAGTTTCCAAAACGGTTGTCGCATGACCATTATCAAATAACTTTCTTTCTAGTTTATAGGCCATATTTTTACTAGTCGACCCTTTTAACGCGATAGCAATGGCTTTCTGGCTATATCGAGCAGCCCGTTCCACTTTACTAACGAATGGTAAATCTTCAGCGTCACTCTCTCCGCTAATCACACCTGCGCCGACAGTTCGATTACTTAAACGATCAATAATGATAAAAGCGCCAGTGCCTTTATTGGTCTTATATGCATCAAACACAACTGGTGCATTAACAGTTACTGTACAAGAGCCAATTTCATTAAGCTGTAACTCAAAGGCATCATGGTGTTCCAATGTATTAACATCAATTCTATGATGTATCAGGGCAATGGACCCAGAAACGCTTCGGGTTGCCAACTTAAAAGTATATTGACGACCTGGCGTTAAAGCTTTTTCATCCATCCAAACGACGGTTGCAATAAATTTATCAGCCACTATCGCCGATTGTTTTTCTGAACCAATAAGCAAGTCACCACGACTAACGTCAATCTCACTTTCCAATGTTAAAGTGACAGCCATGGGTGGGTAAGCTTCTTCAAGCTCACCATCATAAGTGACTATCGCCTTTATTTTGCTGCTTTTACCGGAAGGCATGGCTATGATGTGATCACCTTTTTTAAAAACTCCCGAAGCAACTGTTCCACAAAAGCCACGAAAATCGAGGTTTGGTCGATTAACATATTGAACAGGAAAACGAGCATCATGAAAATTATGATCATTAGCAATTTCGACGCTATTAAGTGCCTCCATTAATGGCTTACCGGTAAACCATGGCATATTTTTACTACAATTTACAACATTATCACCATCCAAAGCAGAAAGCGGGATAAAGTAAATATCATCTAAATCCAGCGTCTTGGTGAACTCAAGATAATCGCGTTGAATTTTCTTGAAAATTTCTTCGCTGTAACCCACCAAATCCATTTTATTAATGGCAACAAAAATATGTTTAATGCCTAACAAAGAAGCAATAAAACTATGTCGTTTAGTTTGTGTTTGAACCCCATAACGCGCATCTACCAAAATAATAGCCAAATCACAAGTTGAGGCTCCTGTGGCCATGTTGCGAGTATATTGCTCGTGTCCTGGGGTATCAGCAATAATAAACTTACGTGTCGATGTTGAAAAATACCGATAGGCAACGTCAATAGTAATACCTTGTTCACGCTCGGCTTGCAAACCGTCAACCAACAAAGCCAAATCTATTTTACCTGCACCGGTTGTGCCTGACTTGACACTATCTGCCTGCACCGCAGCCAATTGATCCTCATAAATCATTTTCGAATCATGAAGCAAACGTCCTATCAATGTGCTTTTTCCATCATCGACATTGCCACACGTTAAAAACCGCAACAACTCTTTGTTCTCATGCTGTGCTAAATAAGCATCAATATCGGTACTGATTAAATCGGATTGGTGGGACATGGTTTTCTCTGAAGTTCTGTTATGTGTATAGTGATTAAGCTTTTGTTGGCAATAGCATTCACTCAAAAGTAGCCTTCGCGCTTTTTCTGCTCCATCGAACCTGATTGATCATGATCAATCAGTCGTCCCTGGCGTTCAGAGGTAGTTGTTAGCAGCATTTCTTGGATAATTTCTGGCAAAGTGGTGGCAGTTGACTCAACCGCACCAGTTAAGGGATAACAACCTAAGGTACGAAAACGTACTTTTTTCATTTCAATCTTTTCACCTGGTCCGATAGGCATTCGCTCATCATCAACCATAATTAACATACCGTCACGATTAACGACTGGACGATCTTTAGCAAAATATAACGGAACGATCGGGATATTTTCCAAATGAATGTATTGCCATATATCCAGTTCCGTCCAATTCGACAAGGGAAATACACGAATGCTTTCACCTTTGTCTATCTTCCCATTATAAATATTCCATAATTCAGGACGCTGATTTTTTGGATCCCAACGATGATTTTTATCACGAAAAGAATAAACACGTTCTTTAGCTCTGGACTTCTCCTCATCACGGCGGGCACCACCAAACGCAGCATCAAACTGGTATTTATCGAGCGCCTGCTTGAGACCATCCGTTTTCATAACATCCGTATGTTTTTTACTCCCGTGTGTAAAAGGGCCAATACCTTGATCAACGCCATCTTGATTGATATGCACCAAGAGTTCGAGACCCAGTTTCTTAACCATTTGATCACGAAACTCAATCATCTCTTTGAATTTCCAAGTAGTGTCGACATGTAACAATGGAAACGGTGGTTTTCCGGGGAAAAATGCTTTCATAGTTAGATGTAACATCACCGCAGAATCTTTTCCAACGGAATACAACATCACTGGACGTTCAAATTCAGCAGCTACTTCGCGGATAATATGAATACTCTCAGCTTCAAGTTCTTTAAGATGTGTTAATTTATGATCAGTCATTAAAAGTCCATCGGGGAGGGGGATTTGTCTCGTATACTTTATGAGGTATTACTAATAAAACTGTTCATTTTAATTTGAACTTGAAGTTAATACCAGCAATCCCTAATAAAATATCTGTCAGTCGACGTCAATACAAAGTATTAAGTGACCCTTAAAATTATATTAATCAGTTTTACCCAATTTTTCCCAGCGCAAACGATTGGCATTAGTGACCACGGTCAAAGAAGACATAGCCATTGCTGCACCGGCAATCATGGGGTTTAACAAAATGCCAAACAACGGATATAAGAGGCCAGCGGCAACAGGGATACTGATGGTATTATAGAAGAATGCACCGACCAAATTTTGTTTGATATTAATAACAGTTGCTTTAGATAACTCAATCACTTCGGGGACTTTTAATAAGGAGCCTTGTAAGATGACCACATCGGCACTTTCAATTGCCACATCGGTTCCTGTTCCTATTGCCAATCCAACATTTGCTTGAGCCAGTGCTGGCGCATCATTGATCCCGTCTCCGACCATACCAACTATCTCACCCTGAGCTTGTAATTCTTTAACTATAGCTGCTTTATCTTGAGGTAACACTTGCGCCCTTACCTCGACAATGCCGGCTTCTTTTGCAATAGCATGTGCCGTAATCTCATTATCTCCAGTTACCATTATAATACGTATTCCTTGCTTTATCAGGCGCTGAACTGCGTGTGCCGAATCCCTTTTAATAGGATCAGACACTGAAATAATACCGATAACTTTATCTTCTACAGCTAATAACATGGGAGTTTTCCCCTGTGCTGACAACTTTTCAAGTTTATTGTTATAGCGTAAAAATTTTATACCTCTGAGATCCATTAAGGCTTTATTACCGAAAGTCACTTTTTGTTGATTAATAAGAGCAGTAACACCAAACCCTGCTACTGCCTCAAATTGTAAAACCTTATCAAGTGTAATCTGCTTCTTTTCAGCTGCTAATAAAACAGCCGCCGCCAGAGGATGCTCTGACCCTGATTCAATACTCGCCGCTAATTGCAAAATATGATCTTCACTAACATTATCAATTGCTTCTATCGTCGAAACCGTAGGTTTACCCTCAGTAACCGTACCCGTTTTATCGAGAATTAAGCAGGTTAATTTACCTGCTGTTTGTAAAGCATCCCCCTTACGAATCAAAATCCCTGATTGTGCTGCTCTACCCACCGCAACCATCACTGAAATGGGTGTAGCTAGGCCCAAGGCACACGGACAAGCTATAACCAGAACGGTCATTGATGTTGCAAATGCGTAACCTAGAGAGGGTTCAGGTCCAAAAACATACCACACAAAAAAAGTTAAGAAGGCTATCACAACAACGGACGGCACAAAAACACCGGAAATTTTATCTGCAAGTCTTGCAATTTCAGGCTTACTGCTTTGCGCCTGCCTGACACTTTTTATGATTTGAGCCAGTGCAGTTTCATGTCCAATACGGGTTGCTTGAAATAAAAAACTACCGGTTTGGTTCATAGTACCAGCAACCACCTCGGAACCAACTTTCTTTTCTGCAGGCATTGGCTCTCCAGTCAACATGGATTCATCGAGCGTCGAGTGTCCTTCAAGCAAAACCCCATCAACTGGGATCTTTTCACCCGGCCTGACTCTCAGAGTTTCACCTAAACCAACTTCTTCTATGGGAACATCGATTTCTTCTCCGTTTCTAACTACACGGGCAGTTCTCGGTTGTAAACCTATTAACTTCCGAATGGCACTGGATGTTTTCCCTCTAGCCATCGTTTCAAGGCCAGTTCCCAAATTTATAAATGCTAAAATAACAACAGCGGCTTCAAAATAGGCGTGTTTAGCCAAGGCAGGTAAGGTCTCTGAATAATCGATGACAATACAAGAATATAACCAGGCAGAACCGGTACCCAAAGCAATCAAAGTATCCATGTTGGCCTGACCCAAGCTTAGCGATTTAATTGCACCGCTATAAAAATGCCACCCTGAATAAACCAATATACCCAACGTAACAAGCGCAATCTCTGGCCATAACCACTGTCCTGTTGCTGAACCTATTGCAGGCAACCAATCTAAATGCTCAGCTATCATCAAAAAAGCGCCAAACGCACCTGCAACAAAGGCTTTCTTCATCAGCTTGCGATATCGCTGCATCTCTTGTGCTTCTTGTTCTGCCGGATCTTCAAAGCCTTCCATAACAGCCGCATCATAGCCGGCCTCTTTAACTGCCTGTATTAATAGCTCTGGAGTGGTTTGACTTTTTACTACTGCTGAGTGATCGGCAAAATTAACACTGACTGAAACCACCCCATCCAGAGCAGATAATGCAGCCTCAATAGCGCTCACACATCCGGCACATCGCATTCCTAAAATCGATAGTCGAATCTCAACTATTTCTTCATTACTCATAACCATTCACCCAGCAGTATTTTTATAATTTAGTCGTTATTAACACTATATCCCGCCTCAGTAATAGCGGCTTTTAAAATTGCTAAGGTGGTTTTCTCATTATCAAAAACAATTGTTACTTGATTGTCTTTGAATGAGGCGTTAACCGACTCCACTCCTTCAATTTTATTTAGCTTTGTCGACACATTAGACTCACAACCACCACATTTCATTGACATAACTGATAGAATTACAGATTGAATCATTTTTTCTCCCTTACCTAAATCGCAAATTATATTTATATCATATTCGACTCATAGTCGATAATCATGATACAACTTGTCTGATAAAGATATACTGCTATATTACATAACGGCAAGCTTTTCTGCGTACACATTAATCAGCAGATTAGTGCCTTTGTAAAATAGTTATTTTAATTACCAGTAAACAATAACTTATGCAATTAAATACCATTACTAACCAAACTATTGCCCTAGCCGGTATTGCTCAGGCAGCCGCTTTAGTACAACAACTTGCAATCAAAGGAACTGCCGATCCAATAGCACTTGAAACCAGTATTGCTAGTGTCTTAAAAATTGATTCGGATAGTGTGATCGATATTTATGGCAGCCTAGAAGGTTTAAAATTGGGATTAACCCAACTTAATCAGCAAATGACAGGTTATAAAATAGAAAATCCCGAGCAAGCGCGCTATTCAGCCTCGCTTGTTTTTTTGGAGCATCAATTATCTAATCGAAAAGATTTACTTAATTCAATCCAAATAGGGATCATCAAAGCACAAGCACAAAGTGAACATTTCGGATTGTTACATGAAAATATATTTGCAAATCTTGGAGAAATTTATCAAAACACCATAAGTACTCTGCAACCGCGAATAATGATAAATGGTGAACAGGCTTATCTATCAAGGACCGAGACGGCCAATAAAATCCGTGCTTGTTTGTTGGCTGGTATACGTTCAGCTATATTATGGCGCCAATGTGGTGGCACGCGTTGGAAATTTATTTTTTACCGCAAAAAGATCCAAGCTGAACTACAAATTTTGCTTAAACAAGTCAACGTACTACCATGAAATACGGGATAATTATAAAAAATCACTGACCCCCTTAGGTTTTAAACTAGTCAACTTAATGCTTTTAAAAAAACAGCCCTGCTCTCATCATAACTATTTGCTTTTCTGAATATTTGAAAGTATCTAGGCGTTCATTAATCTGAGCATTACAATGACAGCAACTTTACAAACTGTTTGACTTTAAACATGACTTTCAAACGAACTATCTTATTATTAATAATCATCTTTACACTGACAAGCTTTGCTATTTTTATAGCACCAAGAATGCAGGAGCAAGCTGAGATTACTCCACCCCAAACCGTTTACAACGACTCAAAAGATAACAATAATATTATCATCCCCTGCCCTAATGAGCACCCAGAATGGCGTGCAGCTCAAATTATTGATGACGTAAACATCGATGCCGCACCCTCCTGTGAACCCGATAACCCCTATGACATTGCAACATCCGTTAAGGGAACCAATAACGTGTCAATGGCAACTTTGATGCAAACTAATCTGGCTCAAGATGCACTAACCATGACCGATGACCTTGATCATGATGGTGACCCAGACGTTGTTCACATCAAACTTGAAGTAATAGAACTTAACGGATCTACTCCAGATGGTGATTTTTTAATCAATACCTTCGATATAGCCCCAGGAATTCAACCAGGACTTTGGGTTTATGCACCCAAATCACGAGGTATGGCACTTAAAAACTTCAACTCAGTTGTCGCCAACCCAATGTTACGGGCTCCTTCCCCAGTTATTCGTGTTGAACAAGATGACAAAGTTTATATCACGTTGGAAAACACCCATTATTTACCTCATACCATTCACCTCCACGGAGTAGATCATCCTTGGCTAAACTCTAAAGGTGAAGATAATGACGGCATGGAGGAACATGCGGTTTTCCCAGGTAAAAGTCATACCTATGAGATTAAGCCAAGACATGCAGGCACTATGCTTTATCATTGCCATGTGCAAACAGCACAACACTTTATGATGGGTTTAGCCGGTATGTTTATTGTCGAAGAAAATCGACCTAATAATTGGTTGCAGACTTTCAATATTGGTGCAGGACAGGTTCGACATCCGTCGGCTACCGTAAAAAAGACTTTTAGCCAAGAATATGATTTACACTACCAGTCCGTAGATAAAAAACTGGCAAAAATCATTCAAGATGCCAATGACCCAAGGTTGGTTGCAGAACATATGAGTCGTGATTACAACATGACTGAATCTTTTGAAAACTACTTTCTACTTAACGGACACTCATTCCCTTACACCTTGCGCGACGCAATGATTATTGCTTCTGAGAATGAAGACATTAAATTACATATCGCCAACTTACAACGTTCAGCTGTTGCAATCCATATCCATGGCCATAAAGCCACCATTACTGCTTTAGATGGTGTTGACCACCCACCCGCCATACAAATAACGCGTGATGTTTTTGATATTTCGCCAGCGCAACGCATTGACTTGCACCTGCTAACCCAAAATAATGGCTTAAATAGTTATGGACCTGGCTTATGGATGTTTCATGATCATACCCCCACAGGTACCACAACAGATGGTCTCGAGCCTGGGGGGAATATGGCAATTCTTGCTTACAAAGAGTTACTTGACGAACAAGGCATGCCCAAAATGCATGATGAATTTTTTGATCAACTATTTAACAAAAACTACTATGCAAAAAATATGGCCATATGGGGTGAAGGAGAATTTGCCCCGTTATTGGCTGATGCTGGACTACTTGCACCTAACTATCTACAGATCATCCTGTTTGGTCTAACAATAGGTTTAATCATCGGCGTGCTTCTTTTAATTATCCTCGCTTATAAACGGAACCAAAAGCAATGAAAGCTTTACTACTAGTCCTTTGCCTGCTTGGGGTTAATCACTTCGCATCTGCAATGAATCACAGTGGGATGATCATGGATGAAAAAGGCATGATCATGAATGCCAACAGCGACAAACTTCCCAATGACTGCAAAAAAATATCTGAAAATATCGATATAACTATCCATGCCGGACATAAACACGCCTTAAAATTTAATGGAAAAATGTTTGCCTTTGATAATCAAGAGTGGGATGTTAAACCCTGCGCCAAAATTAACATCACTTTCATAAACGATGACCAAATACGTCATCAACTCATGATTCATGGTTTACCCGGATACTTGTATCCAGAGGGCATGTTTCATCTTGAGCTCAATGGAGAGGGACAATTACAGGCATCCTTAATTATGCCTAGCCAAAAGAAAACCTATCTTGTCCATTGTGAATTACCACAACATATGGAAAAGGGAATGAAAGCACAGCTAAAAGTCGATGGCGGGGATGGCGACTTACCTAGTATTCCGGGCCTTACTGCACCAGTCAGAGCAGATTTTTACTTCGTTGATTGGACACAGTTAAGTCTATCCGTATTAGTATTCAGTGCGTTATTGGGCTGTGCCATCTCTTTTTTTATCATCCTTAATAGAACCCGTATTAAAGACCTTTTCACAAAGTACTTAATAAGATCGACTCAAAAAGGCGGATAGGACAAGTCAAAATATCAGCGTTGCAAACCAAGACAGCAATGATAAATAACTTCCTACTAAAATTATTTCCACAACAAACTTGGCTATAAAAATTATTATGAAAAAATCATTAGTCTTCAGCTCATTAATATTTGCCATCTTGGCCCAACCCACTCAAGCTGAAGATATTGGCTGCATAACAACGACTTGGAAACTAATAGGTTCAAACCACAAGATTTGTGTACAAGCTTTTGATGACCCTAAAGTACAGGGGGTTTCTTGTCATATCAGCCAAGCCAAAACGGGAGGTATTGCTGGCGCTTTTGGTGTTGCAGAGGACCCTTCCCAATTTTCCATAGCCTGTCGACAAGTTGGCCCCATTATTATCAATGAAAAATTACCGCAAGAAGAAACAGCCTTCGCTGAAGGCACATCGTTGTTTTTTAAAGAAACTAAAGTGAGTAGAATGTTCGATGAAAAACGTAACACTCTGATATATGTTGCGATTAGCAGGAAGCTGATTGAAGGCGCTCCTGCAAATAGTATTTCAACTGTACCGATCATGCCTTGGAATACAAAATAAACTGTAGGTCGACTCCTAAAATGATTAACATTAATCGTTTACCTCAGTTTAAGTGCTTGAAAAGCAAATTTTAACAACTATGATACTAAACAGTTAACCTCGACAGCACCGACCTAAGATTCTGGGCTATCTTTAGTAGCCCAAACTTTATACAAATATCCACCCTAGTTTACTTTTACAACTGCTCAAGGGGAATGTCCGTTATGAAAATACACCAACTTTCACCGGACGAAGCCCTAAAGAGCCTTAAAAGTTGCCACGACGGATTACCTCAAAGTGAAGCCCTGCGTCGCTTGAAAGAATTTGGTCCTAATCAAATAGACAAAATTCCTCCCGAATCCCTTTTAATCAGTTTCCTAAAAGAGTTTATCCACTTTTTTGCACTCATTCTATGGTTAGCCGCAGGTTTAGCTTTTTTTGCAAACTATCGCCAACCTGGAGAAGGCATGGGCACTCTAGGATATGCCATCCTAGGTGTGATTATCATCAATGGCTTATTTGCATTTTGGCAACAATTTCGTGCTGAACGTGCTGTTGCCGCATTGGAAAAATTACTACCTCATTATGTCAAGGCAATACGTGAAGGCAATATTAGTTTAATTCTGGCTGCTGATCTTGTGCCTGGTGATGTGATCTTATTACAGGAAGGTGACAACATATCAGCTGATTGTCGAATTATCGAGGCTTTTTGTTTACGAGTTAATAATGCAACCGTTACAGGTGAGTCGATGCCTAAGGCTCGGGATGCTGCGCCTTCATCTGAAGAAGATCTTTTGCACGGTCGAAATACATTATTAGCTGGAACTTCAGTTGTTTCTGGAGAGGGTCGAGCGGTTGTTTTTGCGACAGGTATGCATACCGAATTTGGAAAAATTGCCCATTTAACACAAACAGCAAATTCAGGTACTTCGCCACTACAATTGGAAATCACAAGACTTAGTCGTATCGTAGTTGGCATAGCTTTTTCATTAGGTGTCGTTTTCTTTTTTATTGGACAAGCGATAGGACTGTCATTTTGGGAAAACTTTATTTTCGCTATTGGTATCATAGTTGCTCTGGTTCCTGAAGGATTACTACCAACTCTTACATTAGCACTAGCCATGTCGACACAGCGTATGGCAAAGCGCAACGCATTGATTCGGCATTTACCATCAGTTGAAGCACTAGGGTCAGCAACTGTAATCTGTACAGACAAAACTGGCACACTCACGCAGAATAAAATGGAGGTGAATAATCTCTATCTTAATGGTCAATTAATTAAACGCATGGATATAAAGCGACAACCTAAATTTGCCAAAGTCTACCGCCGTTTTTTCGAGGATGCCTTGTTATGTCATAACTTAAAAGAAACAATCATAGCTGGTAAACCTGAGTTTTTAGGAGACCCAATGGAAATTGCATTGGTGCGCTTGGCAAAAACCTGTCTTGGTGAGTGTATATCTTACCCCAAGATCAATGAGGTGCCGTTTGATACGGATCGTAAGCGTCTATCTACCGTGCATCAAACGCCTGACGGACCGGTACTTTATTGCAAAGGCGCACTAGAAATGTTGCTTCCATTATGTACACATGTGCAATTAGGAGAAGAGATAGTTCCCTTAACTTTAAACATTCAGCAAGCATTCATTAATGCCTTGGAAACAATGGCTGCGGAAGGTCTACGGATTTTAGCTTTTGCTTGGCGGGAGCTCAAAGAAGGCCACGATATTAGTTCTGAAGAACGTAATTTGATTTTGTCTGGACTGGTTGGTTTAGAGGATCCTCCTCGCCCAGAGGTTCCGGATGCTATCCAAAAATGTCATGATGCAGGTATCAAAGTCATTATGGTAACTGGAGATCATCCACACACAGCGCTAGCGATAGGTCGCCAAATAGGTCAAATTCAATCAGATACACCCGTTATTATCACGGGGGAGCAATTACGCAAACTCTCTGAAACACAATTACGATTAGCGCTTGATGCGCCTGATATCATTTTTGCTCGTGTAGGTGCAGACCAGAAAATGCGCATCGTTAGTGCATTAAAGAAGATGAACCATGTCGTAGCAGTTACCGGTGATGGTGTAAATGATGCACCTGCTTTAAAAATGGCTGACATTGGTATTGCCATGGGGATTATCGGCACCGATGTGGCTAAGGAGTCTGCTGATATGATCCTTCTTGATGACAATTTTGCAAGTATTGTAGCTGCCATAGAAGAAGGAAGAGCCGTCTATGACAACATTCGTAAATTTCTCTCTTATATTCTCACCTCTGCTATCCCAGAACTAGTACCATATTTATTTTTCGCACTATTTAATATTCCGCTACCCTTAACCATCATACAAATTCTGGCTGTTGATTTAGGTACAGACATGTTGCCCGCGCTGGGCTTAGGAGCCAATGCACCGGCTCAAGGCATTATGGCCAGACCGCCCAAGAGGAGAAATGAGCGATTACTCAACTGGCCTTTGCTACTTCGATCTTACCTTTTTTTAGGCTTGCTTGAAGCTTTAGCTGCGATGACTACTTATTACTTTGTGCTTCATGGTGGAGGCTGGTCTTGGGGAGAGTCGCTCGGAACTGAAAATAAACTTTATCAACAAGCAACCACAGCCTGCTTGGCAAGTATCATCATAATG
>Ga0192647_100420_pt1 | contig 30112 bp, 27 predicted proteins | sample LauGreFa1BDMLBSN_2_FD_133046 | JGI IMG/M metagenome (GOLD analysis project Ga0192647, IMG submission 133046) | Freshwater lake microbial communities from Lake Michigan, USA - Fa13.BD.MLB.SN - reassembly | ecosystem: Environmental > Aquatic > Freshwater > Lake | place: Lake Michigan, USA... | reverse complement strand
TCTGGGGCAATGTGTTGCTCAATACGGCAACCGGGCTGATGTTCGGTATCCCCTTGCTCTTTTCGCGCCGGCACTTCATCGTCAAGCCCTAATTTCGTGGGCGTCCCTTTGAGCGTCACAGAAGGTGTAAACAAATGCAACATCATGTTACATATAGAACAAATAGTGTTTTGAGTGACCAAGAAGTTCATCCACCGATGCCCATGCAGGTGCGGCAGCAAGTCTTGGTTTTGGGAGGTGGCCGCATCACCTGCCAGCAGTGTCAAGCCATGTCCAAGCGCACCAGGCAGCAATGCCGTGCCCCAGCGATGAAAGGCAAGCGGGTCTGCCGAACCCATGGCGGCAAGTCAACCGGACCCAAGACCCAAGCCGGTCGGCAACGCTGTGCCGATGCGCGAACCATCCACGGTAATGAAACGCGCCAAGCGCGAACTGAGCGTAGTCTAGCTAGTGCTCGTCTGGCGGTGCTGGAGCAGGTAGGCCATAAGATGGGCTTCATGAGTGGCACACGGACCCGTGGCCCCAAGCCTACAAGGATGGCTGAGGCATATCCGGGGCTTCAAGCGGCAACCAGGCATTTTGCGTTGGTATGGCTTGCCCGCTAGACAGGTCATCATGAACCTTTGGCAATCGGAGGGCTTTACCTTCAAGCGTTTTGGGGCCGGATTGCGCCGACTGCCGTGATGCAAACATTTTCGGGACTTGTTTGTCATAAGTTTCGGGCTGCCGCACAGTTAACCAGTCCGCTTTCATGTTGCCGTGCGCCTTCAGCACATCGCCACGCCACCCGCTGTGACCATCAACTTTAAGCATCATCCAGTCTCCCCCGACACCCAACCAAAGTTTTCACTTGAATTGATGAATTTTATTTACAGGATCTTTTTGTAGCATAAAAACGTAATTTTTTAGTGTACATTATGGAAATGTAGTTTATAAAAAATTTTAGGAGCCAAAATGGACGAGAAAGAACAGAAATTTGTACGGCTAGCCGAGCGTAGGGTCAACGATTTAATGGAAAAATTCCGATTGCTAGGCAACCTGGCGGACCAAAGGAACTACCGCTATTCAGATTCTCAAGCAAAATTAATTTTGAAAACAATTGACGAAGAGGTAAGAATGCTAAAGGCCAAGTTCCAGCAGACTGCAGTGACACAGAAAAAACCATTTACATTACTATGACACTGATTCCACAAACCTGGAATGACGTTGGTGAAGTTAGCCCGATTACGAATCAAATCCCGGAAGAGATTCAGAAGTTTACCTGCGGGGCATTATTTGCCGGGATCGGTGGGTTTTGTTATGGATTTGAAAAGTCAGGCTTCAGAACCCTTTGGTGCAATGACATGTCTCCAGATGCGGCATTAACTTACAAAGAAAACTTTGAAAATTCAAGGTACATCTGTGGCGATATCAAGCAGCTTAAGGCTGACCAAGACCTTGACCCCGTTGATGTGTTGCATGCTGGCTTTCCCTGCCAAAGTTTTTCGGCTGCAGGCCACAGACTAGGGTTCGCCGACCCGAGGGGACAATTGTTTTTTGAAATTATAAGATTACTAAAGGAGTGGGGCAATCAAAAACCCAAGATATTGGTACTGGAGAATTCCCCGCATTTAAAAGACGGTGAAGGAGGTTCTTGGTTCAGGACAGTTCAAACTGAAATACAAAGATCAGGTTATTGGTTCTCGGCTGCAAACACATTTATCATAGATACCCGAGATAATGGAGGGTTACCGCAGCGACGGAAACGATTATTTATGGTCGCCGTCAGTCAAGACTACTCAGATTTCAATCCAATAAGTTTAAATAATCTGGCCGCAAAAAAAATATTTGATATTAAAGAAATAATCAAATTTGGTGAAGTAAATGATTATTATTACTTACATGATGAAAATAAATATTTTCATATGATAAAAAAAATCGTCGACGACGATGATCCCTTCCAGTTATATCAGTTAAGAAAATATTTTGTAAGAGTACCTGAAAAAGGCGTCTGTCCGACCTTGACTGCAAATATGGGTCTAGGAGGACACAATGTCCCATTCTTGCGCGAAGGTGATCGCATGCGTAAACTAACGGAATGGGAGTGCTTAGCTCTACAAGGCTTTCCTAGCAATTTCAAATTTCCTGAGGGGATGACCAAATCTAAACGTTACCAGCAAATAGGGAACTCTGTTTCTCCCGTTATTTCTGAATTAATATCGTTAAATATTATTAATTTTCTTAGGGGCAATATTAAATGAGCGAAGCAATCGGTTGGTTTTTTGATTCCAATAACACTGGACGATGGAAGGGTCCAAACGACTCGGATATAGAGCGATTTAAAAAAGGCCGTTATTTGAGCTTAGTTCGAGAGGTAATTCAAAATAGTAATGATGCCATACTTAATTCCGCAGCACCGGTCAGGGTTGAGTTCGATTTAATTAAATTAAAGGTTGATGATATTCCGGATATATCGGGATTAAAAGAAAAATTTCGCCAATGTCTGCCTGAGGCTCAAAAAGATACAAATAATGAGGCCGGGCAATGGTATTTAAACGCTATTAGCTTATTGGAAGGTAAATCAATCAATATGCTGAGAATGGCGGACTTCAATACCACTGGAATGACTGGCCCCTGCGAGCTTGGCACACCTTATTTTGCCTATATGAAAGCAATGGGCACTTCTCAGAAATCAGCGGAAAATTCCGGAGGGTCACACGGAATAGGCAAGAGGGCTCCTCTTGCATGCTCTCAGCTTAGAACACTATTTGTAATAACGAAATTTTTAAATCGCCAAGGCATCACTGAGACCTTGGCACAAGGTTTTTCTGCTTTGATGTCGCACCCTAAAGTTCCCGGCTCAAAAGTTGGTCCCTTTATAGATGGTGAGGGATATTGGGGGGATCCAATCGGAGCGATGCCAGTTCAGAATACAGAACAACTACCGAATTGGTTAATTCGAGAAGAGATTGGTACGTCAATATATTTAATGGGGTTTGATGTCTCCAGAGGCTGGGAGAAGCGATTGGTAGCGATAACTCTATCAAACTATTTCGCTGCAATATATAGAGGTAAACTGATAGTTAAGATCGGCGATCAATTAATCGACAGTAATACTATTAAAGAAATATTCGACCAGCATCAGGAACTAGTTGGTGTACTAGATGATGATGATGAAAAAGATCGATTTTTAGGCGCCAAGAATTTTTTTGATGCTCTCGATGATCGAAATCCGTATTTATTTACTGAAACTAGTCAATTGCAGCATTTGGGGCGAACCAGCGTGCGTGTAGTTGTTCGCGAAGGCTTGCCGTGTGAATATGCGGTTTTGCGAGGTGGAATGTTAATTACAACGTCGTTATCGCAACTTAAACAATTTCCAAACTACAAGGACTTTGTGGCTGTTGTTGAATGTCATGATATCGAAGGTGAAAAACTACTTAGGCGAATGGAGCCGTCGCGGCACGATGATTTTGAGCCCGACCAGTTCGAACAGGAGAGGGACAAGAAAATAGGGCGAGCCGCGTTAAAGGTGTTGCAGAAGCACATTCGAGAGTCTATTCGCAAGCACGCTCGTGTGGCTAGTGGTGAGGCTGGCCCGGTTGACTTTATGAGTATGTTTCTAGCTGATGAAACACAAGAAGGTGTTGACAGTAGCGAAGTAGATATCGATCCTAACGGTAGGATCCTTATCACCCCTAGAAAAGTTACACCTAAAAAGTACGCCGTTCAAGATGGCGGTACCGATGGTGGTGGTTCGACAAAAGGACTTTCCTCAAAAGGCACTGGGGAACCTTCGGACGGAGGGAGCAACTCCGGAGACAAATCAGGAACTCAGGGGGATAAGATGGCGTCAAACGATGTCGGAATAAAGAATGCCAGAATATTTAAGAACGGCAAGTTTTTCAAAATTTCATTGACGCCAATGGATACCAGAATGGTTCGACTTTCGGTTTATGCTTTAGGCCAAGATTTTGAGGAAAAGATTTTGGTAACCAAATCATCTATTGGAAGAGTTAAAGACGGCGGTATCGACGTTCAATTAATTAAAGGGCAACGTTTCCAGTTGGATGCAGAATTGGGTCGAGAGTCACTTGGTGCTTATCGTATTTATGCTAAGGAGATAGCATGAGATTTGAAATTGATAGTAGTTTTGGATATCCAGTTCTGCGTCCAGAGAGTGACGATTATATTGAAAGCGCAATCCAGTCGAGCATGAACGTTACGATTGATGCGGATGTTTCAGAAATTGAGATTTCTTTTCAAATAAGGATTTCAGTACCTGAAATTAAAGAATTGATTGATCTTGGCATTGCTAAATTATTTATTTATTGCGAATGTCGTGATACATGGTTTGATAGCATTTATGCTCCAACAGGTTATGAAGGTCAATTTAAACTATCTAAAAAAGAAATTGATGGTCAGCTGGTTCTAACCTGCTTAGTAGTATGCGGAAAAAATATAAAAGATTTTTACTCTGTCAAATTTAATCCTGAGTATGGCGAAGCGAAGTTTAACTTGTCTAGTGGTGACATCATCGCTTATGATAATCCTCAAAGTTTCTTTATTAGTAGGGATGCATTAAAAAATATTACTAGCTTGTTTGATTACGCTGAAAATAATAATATCTCTATTGGGGAATGGGATATTACCTTGGATGATGCTCGGATAAAAATTGATGTGCATCCCTCCCAACTTCCTATACTTCGCTCAGCCGAAGCAACTGCGAGGAATAAGTCTGTATTATTATCTGGTATTTTCCTTCCTTTATTAATCCACATTTTAAATGTAATGGACAATGACTCGGGGGAACTTTCGGATTTTCATTGGTTTCAAGTTATTCATGAGAAGCGATCTGCTCTTGGCGCATCCATTTCGCGAAGTCCGATACGTGCAGCGCAAGCTCTACTTCGACAACCTTTGGGGCGGTTAAATACAAATATGGGGTGGCTTGATGAAAATTAAAATATTTAAGAACTCACTTATCCAGCGGTTAAAGGATATGGTGCCTCAAAACTTAGAGCGTTACAAATCTGGAGAATTTTCAGACTGGATCACTTCTGAGTTTGAATCTGAGCTACTTGAAATTGAGATTTCGGGCATCGAAGAAATAAATTTTGCAAAGCTGAACGAACGTGCAGGTGATAATCATGTCAACGATGATCTCGATGTTCGTCTATTATTCACGTCGTTGTCTACCTTAAACCCCGAGTTAGCACGTGATCCGAGATTGTGGACTACTTTGTGTCATCTATATGCACTGCCATATATACGGTTTAGAAATCCGAAAATTTTTACTGACGAAGGTCCCGACTTATTACAATTAATTTTGTCGCGTTTTTTTGTGGTGGGTGGTCATCGCGGCTTTGAACGTACAAATTCATTGGCCCGACTATGGTGGTTTGGTCATATAGCCAGAAGAACCGGTTTAGATTTCAATGAAGCAGTTTATGCGCTCACCGAAAATACCGGACATAGAGCAGATATGATTGAGCGGCCGACTGTTGCTGTGTGTAGTAACTATATGAGCGCCATGGTGGGCGTGTTAGTCGAAGCTAAGAAAAACAAAGATGATTTCTTTGATTCTCGTGATGCCTATAGGGCAATGTTGATGGCTGTATTCGAGTTAGCTGGAAGAAAGTTTTTTCCGGCTGTTGAAATTGATGCGATTAAGGACGATATCAAATTTCAAATATCAAAGAACCGTTAATTGGTACTCCTAGCAAGGCCGTTTACTGGGCGAACGGAGACGTTCGTCCAAATCCAAGTGCAAGGTAGCCGGATGGAACCAAGCTGGAAAAGTGGGGGGTGGGGGTCCGGTGGGGGTCTTCCAGCCAGAAATGGTAAGGGGTACTGGGGCCATCTGGGCGGCGCGACACCCTCAAGCTACCCTAGATCAAGTCCGATCTTGCTTGGACAACTAACATCGGCTGTGCGCAAACCGATGTCCAACATGCAATCAGAACCATCGTGACGATGGCATGTAGGTGGGTATGTAAAATCTAAAAGTCAACGTAAGTCGTTGATTTATATAGGTATTTGGCGGAAACGGAGGGATTCGAACCCTCGATGAGGCTCTACACCCCATACTCCCTTAGCAGGGGAGCACCTTCGGCCACTCGGTCACGTTTCCAGTCGGGCGATTATGTCACGGTTTGCCGGGCGCTCAGGCGGTGGCGGGCTGGTCCAGGTCGAAGGCTTTGTGCAGGGCACGCACCGCCAATTCGATGTATTTTTCGTCGATGACTACCGAGGTCTTGATCTCGGAGGTGGAGATCATCTGGATGTTGATGCCCTCTTCGCTTAAAGCGCGGAACATTTTGCTGGCGATGCCCACATGGCTGCGCATGCCGATGCCGACGATGGACACTTTGCAGATTTTGGTGTCGCCTTCCAGGTCTTCCACGCCCAGGCCCTTGATGACACTGGCGCGCAGCAAGTCCATGGTCTTGGCATAGTCACCTCGGTTGACGGTGAAGCTGAAGTCGGTGCGGCCATCCTTGCTGATGTTTTGGATGATCATGTCCACTTCCACATTGGCCTGGGCCACCGCGCCCAAAATTTGGTAGGCAATACCGGGCTTGTCGGGCACGCCGCGCAAGGCGATTTTGGCTTCGTCGCGGTTAAAGGCAATGCCAGAAACGATGGCTTGTTCCATGTGTTCGTCTTCCTCAAAAGTGATCAAAGTGCCCGATGCGGCTTCTTCGTGGATGTCAATGTCCCAGGGGGTAAAGCTGCTCAGCACCCGCAGCGGCACGCGGTATTTGCCGGCAAACTCCACCGAGCGGATTTGCAGCACCTTTGAGCCCAGCGAGGCCATTTCCAGCATTTCTTCAAAGCTGACGGTCCTGAGGCGCCGCGCCTCGGGCACCACGCGCGGGTCGGTGGTGTAGACGCCATCGACGTCGGTGTAAATCAGGCATTCTCTCGCCTTCATGGCGGCAGCCACGGCCACTGCTGAGGTATCCGAGCCGCCGCGCCCCAGGGTGGTGATGTTGCCATCATCATCCATACCCTGAAAACCGGTGACGATGACCACTTTGCCCGCGTCGAGGTCGCCGCGCACACGGGCATCGTCAATCGATTCAATGCGCGCTTTGGTGTAGGCGTTGTTGGTACGTATGGGCACTTGCCAGCCGGCGTAACTGATGGATTCCAATCCCTCAGCCTGCAAGGCGATGGCTAGCAATGCGCTGGAGGCTTGCTCTCCGGTGGAGGCCAGCATGTCGAGCTCGCGCTCGTAAGCGATGGATGCTTTACTGGGGGCCAATTCTTTGGCCAAGCCCAGCAGGCGGTTGGTTTCGCCGCTCATGGCGGAGGGGACGACCACCATTTGGTGCCCTGCGCGGTGCCATTTGGCGACCCGCTTGGCGACGTTGCGGATGCGTTCGGTCGAGCCCATGGAGGTGCCGCCGTACTTATGAACTATGAGAGCCATGGATGGTATTTGTACGAAGCTAAACCAATGGATTGTACCAATCGAGCACTGCTTTGCTGCGCCGCACAAAGCCATGGCCGACACGAATATGCAGCTGGTGGCCGCGCGTGGTGCAGGCCGCTATTTGCGCCAGCAACTCCTGCAATTGCGCGCTACTGGCCTGGGTGTGGTGCACGCTAGCCAGCCAGTGGCGTAAAACATTGGACTGGCGAGCGGTGGATAAAGCTTGCAGTTTGGCAATCGATGGGGCAGCACTGTGGGCCTCACACAGCGCCTGCAAATCGGCCTGGGCCAATTCGCTTAACAAGCTCTGGGCCTGCGCCGCGTGCGCCGCGCTGCGCGGCAAGGTGTCCGAGTAATGCGGAATGATGGCGCGCAGTGCAGGCAGCAACTCGGCGCGCAAGCGGTTGCGCAAAAAATCGGTTTGCGCGTTGGTGGGGTCTTCGATCCAAGGTATTTCTTGCGTATGCAGCCAGCTACGAATATCCGCGGCACTGACCTCCAGCAAAGGACGGGCGTAATCCACGCCCTCGCGCCGCCATCGGGCCGGCATGGCGCTCATGCCAGCTAGCCCCGCGCCACGGCTCAAGGCCAGCAACAATGTCTCGACTTGGTCGTCGGCATGTTGAGCCAGCGCCACCATGGCGCAAGGCGGGTCACCGATATCGGGTAAGGCAAAGCGGCGCAATGCGCCATAGCGGGCTTGTCGTGCAGCGTCTTCAGGGCTTTGGCCAGCGCGGGCATGGGCATCGACGCGCAGCACTTGCAGCGGTACGCGCAAACTGGTGCACACCGCTTGGCAGTGCTGCTCAAAGTCGGCAGCAGCGGCTTGCAGTCCGTGGTTGACATGTACCGCCACCACTTGCCCCGGCCAGCGCGCCGCGCAGGCATGCAAAAGTGCACTGGAGTCGGCGCCGCCGCTGTAGGCGACGGCTAGCGGAAAGTGGGGTTCAAAGGCCGCAATCGCCGCGTCCAGCGAGCGGGTCATGGGCGTGCCATGGTCTATTTGCCGCTGGCTTTGGTGTCGGTATAGCGGCCGTAGCTTTGCAAGCGTTCATAGCGGCGATCTAGTAACTCTTTCACGCGCAAATCGCTGACTTGGCGGAAAGCATCGCCCAAAGCACGTTTGAGAAATACCGCCGCCTGTTTATGGTCGCGATGCGCGCCACCGACCGGTTCACTGACGATTTTGTCCACCAGCCCCAGGGCTTTGAGGCGCAGTGCGGTGATGCCCAGCGCATCCGCAGCGTCTTGTGCTTTGTCGGATGTTTTCCACAAGATAGAGGCACACCCTTCGGGGCTGATGACGGAGTAAATGGAATATTGAAGCATCACCACCTGGTCAGCTACCGAGATTGCCAGCGCGCCGCCAGAGCCACCCTCGCCGATGATGGTGGTGATGATGGGCACCTCGAGCTGCGCCATTTCAAAAATATTGCGGCCAATGGCTTCGGACTGGCCGCGCTCTTCGGCGTCGATACCGGGATAAGCGCCCGGCGTATCCACAAAAGTGAACACTGGGAGTTTGAATTTTTCGGCCAGCTTCATGAGGCGCAGGGCTTTGCGGTAGCCCTCGGGCTTGCTCATGCCGAAGTTGCGCAGGCCACGCTCTTTGGTGTCGCGCCCTTTTTGCTGGCCCAGCACCATGCATGGTGTGCCGTTAAAGCGGGCCAGACCGCCCACAATGCTCAAGTCATCGGCAAAGTGGCGGTCACCATGCAGCTCAATAAAGTGGGTGAATATTTCGCTGACGTAATCCAGCGTGTAAGGCCGCTCCGCATGCCTCGCGATTTTGGTGATTTGCCAGGGCGTGAGGTTGCTGTAGATATCTTTGACCAGTTGCTGGCTTTTCTTGCTGAGCTGGTCAATTTCCGCAGAAATATCTACGGCCGATTCCGTCTGCACATAGCGCAATTCTTCGATCTTGCCTTCAAGCTCCGCAATCGGTGACTCAAAGTCGAGAAATGTTTTTTTGGCCAATTTCACCCTCCTCCAGGTTGATGCCCCGCCCTAAAACCCACTGCCTAGTAGTCCACCGGCACCGGGTCAAGCGAACGCCAAATATACCAAGTTGCCACGCTGCAGTAGGGCGCCCAGGCCGCAGCGACCTCGCGCGCGTCGCTGCGGCTAACCGCTTCGCCCGAAAAATAGTTGCGGCTGATGCCGTTAATGAGTCCCACATCGTCTAAGGGCAGCACATTGGGACGGGTCAAATGGAAGATGAGAAACATCTCCGCCGTCCAACGCCCGATGCCGCGCACCGCCGTGAGTTCGGTAATGATGTCCTCATCTGACAACGCGTCCCATTGGTTCACGCGCAGCTGGTGGGTATCGAAATGCACGGCAAGGTCCACCAGGTATTCCACCTTGCGCGCACTCAGGCCCGCCGCGCGCATATCGTCCACCTTGAGTTTGAGCACCCGTTTTGGCGTCATCTGCGGCGTCAGCAGGGCGAAGCGGTCCCACACCGTCTGCGCCGCCTTGACCGAAATTTGCTGTCCCACAATGCTGCGCGCCAGCGTCACAAAGGCATTGCCACGCGTCTGCAAAGAAGCGTCTTTGAATTGCGGGATGAGGCGCTTCATGACCCGGTCTTTTTTCATGAGGTGCTTGCAGGCCTCGTCCCAGAACGCGGGGCTTAGCAATTGCACAGCGGGTTGGGCGGTGGGACTCATACCTTAGTGGCTTCCCAGGTGGTGCCCAGCGCCGAGTCTTTGAGCACGATTCCGCGGGCCAGGAGTTCGGCGCGAATAGCGTCAGCACGGGCAAAGTCACGCGCCGCTTTGGCGGCCTGACGCTCTAGGATGAGCGCCTCGATATCCGCGCTATCGACCACGCTGCCAGCACGCAAAAAAACCTCGGGCGGCGCTTGTAAAAGGCCAAGTACACCACCTAAAGCGCGCAGCAAAGCCGATAGTTGCGGCAAACGGCTTCGGTTCACTTCCGAGGCCAGATCGAATAAGACCGCCACGGCTTCGGGCGTGCCGAAATCCTGGTCCATCGCTGCCTTGAAGCGATCGGCATAAGGCGCGCTCCAATCGATCACCACAGTGCCCGGCTCTGGCGGCACCGAGGACAAGGTGGTGTACAGCCGTTTAAGGGCGATACGCGCATCTTCAATATGCGCATCGCTGTAATTGAGTGCGCTACGGTAATGCGAGCGGACTACAAAAAAGCGTGTGGTCTCGGCGTCAAAGCGCTCCAAAATTTCTTGAATGCTGAAAAAATTGCCCAGACTTTTGGACATTTTTTCGTTGTCACGGGTGACAAAACCGTTGTGCATCCAATAGCGTGCCAATGGCTTACCGGTGGCCGCCTCACTTTGGGCGATTTCGTTTTCATGGTGCGGGAATTGCAAATCCGCGCCGCCGCCGTGGATGTCAAAGGATTCGCCCAATAGCTCGCAGGCCATCGCCGAGCACTCAATATGCCAACCCGGGCGACCCGTACCAAATGCGCTCTCCCACTTGGCCTCTTGCGGCTCGGTGGCCTTGGCCGATTTCCACAGCACAAAGTCCAGCGGATCGTTTTTGCCATCGTCCACCGCAACGCGTTCGCCCGCGCGCAATTCATCGATAGATTTGCCCGACAGCTTGCCGTAACCGGCGAATTTACGCACCGCGAAATTCACATCCTGATTAGGAGCGCGGTAGGCATAGCCCTTACGCTCCAGGGTATCAATCAGGGCCAACATGTGCGGCACGTAGGCGGTGGCGCGCGGCTCGTGGGTGGGGCGTTCTATGCCCAGGGCATCGGCGTCGCGGTGCAGCGATTGCACCATGCGATCGGTCAGAGCGCCGATAGTCTCGCCGTTTTCAAGCGCGCGGCGGATGATTTTGTCGTCGATATCCGTGACATTGCGCACGTAGGTGACCTGGTAGCCGCTGGCCTTGAGCCATCGCTGCACCACGTCAAAAGCCAGCATAGAACGGGCGTGGCCTAGGTGGCAGTTGTCGTATACCGTCATGCCGCAGACGTACATTCGTACACGGCCTGATTGCAAAGGATGGAAATCCTCCAATTGGCCGGACAAAGAGTTATGGAGCCGCAAACCCATGGGAATTAAATGAATTTCTTTACGTAGCAAGATTGGTCAGAGATTATGGAAGGAGCACCGCACCGACCACTAGAGGCCTGCCACCGCGGAAAAAGACCCTCCGCTACAATCTCGCGCAGTATAAAGGCGGCACTTTCGTTGCCCTGTCATAGTCAAGAAATTGTTACGCCCCCATGATCCGACCAAGACTGCGGCTTGCCCACTATCTGTTGCCCCATTTGATATTGGTGGCGCTTGCAGGTAGTGTGCGAGCTGATGAGTACAGCGAAGTGACTCAGCTTAGCCGCGATGGAAAGTTCGTCGAGGCGCTGGCCAAGGCAGACGTATTTCTCAGTAGTAAGCCGCGTGATGCCCAGATGCGCCTGCTTAAAGGCCTGGTGCAGCGCGATGCGGGCAAGGGGGCCGAAGCCATCAGCACCTTTAGTCGAATGACGGAAGATTTTCCTGAGCTTCCCGAGCCTTTTGTCAATCTGGGTGTCATCTACGCAGACCAAAACCAATTGGATAAAGCACGCAACGCATTTGAAATGGCCTTGCGTACCAATCCCAGCTATTCCGCGGCGCACGAAAACCTGGCCGATGTCTATGGCCGACTGTCAGGCGCTGCCTACAACAAAGCCCTGCAGCTCGACGTCAGCAATCTGGCGGTGGTTCCGAAGCTCGCACTGGTGCGACAAATCAATACGCTCAACCCTACCAAGCTGACACCGGCCCAGCTGGCAAGCCTAGCCAAGGCAACGCCAGCACCTGTGCAGATACCCCCGGCTGCACCAAGCGCGGCTGTAGTGGCACAAGCCAAGCCGGTGCCGATTTCCGAGCCGGCAGCCAGGCCGGGGCGTGAAGCGCCAGCCCCCGCGCAAACCCAGGGGGTGGATACGGCGTCGGCCCGAGAGGTTGAGCAGTCCGTACAGGCATGGGCAGCGGCCTGGTCGGCTAAAGACATGCGGGCCTACTTCGCGGCCTACAGCAGGGACTTTGACCCTGCCGGTAAACATAGTCGCAGCGAATGGGAAGAGGAGCGACGCTCACGTATCGAAGGCAAAGCCAGCATATCAGTCAAGCTCTCAGAGATGCAGGCGCATGTACGCGGTAACAACGCGGTTGCGCGCTTCCGACAGGATTACCGTGCCAATGGCATATCGATCTCAAGCCGCAAGACACTGGAATTAGTACGCCAAGGCGATAACTGGAAAATTGTGCGCGAGGCCGTTGGTGGCTAATCCGGATCATTTTGCTGGATGGGCCTACCGCGCGTGGAGCGTCGCGGCAATGGCCTTGTTGGTCGCTCTAGGGCCCATGGACGCCAGTCGGGCCGCGATCAACAGCGTGAACGCGGCCACACCCGGGCAGTCGCGTACTGATGGCCCGTCTGAACAACGACTGTTGGAAGTTTTCGGGCTCATGGCGCGAGGCCAGAGTCGGGAAGCACTTGAAAAGGCTGGCAAGCTGGTAGCGGATCGGCCCAACTTTCAACTTGCACAACTGGTCTATGGTGACCTGTTGGCCGCACGTATGCGCCCCCTGCAATCGGTAGGCGATATGCCTGCCGACATGGCGCGTGCTGGCGCAGCCCCTTTGGCCGATTTACGCGAGGAGGCCCATCAACGCTTGGCTAACCTGAAAGAAAAACCGCCAGAAGGCTACGTACCCAGCCAATTCCTGAAAATGGCCCCGCAAACACGCAGCGCTATGGCCGTGGACGCATCGCGCTCGCGCCTGTATTTTTTTGAAAATACAGGTTCGGGCATGCAACTAAAGGCAGACTATTACGTATCCGTGGGTAAGGCTGGCACTTCCAAAAGTCAGGAAGGAGACCAGCGCACGCCGCTGGGCGTTTACTTCGTGAGCAGCCATTTAGATCGCAAAACTTTGACCGATTTTTATGGCATTGGTGCGCTGACGCTGAACTACCCCAATATGCTGGACGTGCGGCGCGGAAAATCGGGCAGTGGCATTTGGCTGCACGGCACACCGTCCACCCAGTTCTCTCGCGCGCCGCGCTCCACGGACGGTTGCCTGGTCCTATCCAATCCGGACATTCGCGTCCTCATCGACAATATTTCGCTGCGCAACACGCCAATCGTGGTGGCCTCCCAACTGGTTTGGAAATCACCGAAACAACTAGAAGAACCTGCGGCAGCATTTGCCGAGTCCTTAGAGAGCTGGCGCCAAGCCAAGGTGTCAGGGGATTTGAAAAAAACCCTCAGCTATTACACGCCGGATTTTTCCAGCTATGGAAAGACATTGGATCAATTTAAACCGCTGCTGAAAGCGGAAATGAAAGCCTTGAAAGGTCGCAACCTGGAACTCAAGGACTTATCGTATTTTCAATGGAGCGATACGGCTGAAACCATGGTCGTGAGCTTTGGCGAAGTCATGGCGGGTAAGCGCACCGGTATTCACAAGCGCCAGTACTGGGTGCGGTCGAGCAAAGAGTGGAAGATATTTTTTGAAGGAGTTCATTGATGCCCCAAAACATGACGACTATCTTGGTGCGAGCGCTGATGCGCCTGAGTCTCACGATGTGGCTAGGCCTCATGCTGGCAAGCCCTGCGATGGCCGCTGTCCAAGTGGAGGTGCAGACCAGCGCCGGCGATTTTGTACTGGAACTTGATGCCAATAAAGCACCCAAAACAGTGCAGAATTTTTTGCAGTATGTGAACGATAAGCACTACCAAGGCACGATTTTTCATCGCGTCATCGACGGCTTCATGATCCAAGGTGGTGGTTTTACGGCCGATATGAATCAAAAGCCGACCCGTGCACCGGTACCCCTGGAGGCAAATAACGGACTACTCAATGATCGTGGGACGATTGCCATGGCCCGCACCGGTAACCCAAACTCAGCCACCTCCCAGTTTTTTATCAACGTGGTGGACAATCCCGGCCTCAATGCCCCAAAACCTGATGGTTTTGGTTACACCGTTTTTGGCAAAGTGAGTAGCGGCATGGAAACCATCGACAAAATTCGCGCCATGTCCACCGGCTCCAAAGCTGGCATGCAGAACGTTCCCTTGACCCCGGTGACCATCAACGCAGTTCGCGTACTCAAATAACGAAATTTACGACCCCTCTGAGACCACTATGACAAACCCTATTGTTGAACTTCACATCGCCGAGCACGGTACCATCGCACTGGAGCTTCACAAGGACAAAGCGCCTAAATCCGTTGAAAATTTTTTAGCCTATATCGAGCATGGCCACTATGACAACACGATATTTCATCGCGTCATTCCAGGCTTCATGATCCAGGGCGGCGGCATGGAGCCCGGTATGGTGCAGCGTAAAACGGCCAAACCGATTGACAACGAAGCCAACAATGGACTGAAAAACGTGAAGTACAGCGTGGCTATGGCCCGCACCAGCCAGCCGCACTCAGCCACCGCACAATTCTTCATCAATGTGGCCGATAACGGCTTTCTGAACCACACGGCAGAGACCAACCAAGGCTGGGGCTATACGGTGTTTGGCCAGGTCATTGAGGGCAAGAACGTGGTCGATGCGATCCAAAGTGTAGACACTGGCCACAAGGGGTCCCACGACGACGTGCCCGTAGAGGACGTGATCATCACCAAAGTCGTGGTGCGCTAAAAAGGCGGCCCGCACGCGGCATGGAAATCAGCGTCCCCGCCCACTGGCATACGGTCGATTTCCTGTCCGATCTGCACCTAGACCGGACCGAAGCGCCTACCACGCAAGCGTTCCTTCGCTATCTCGAGCAAACGCCGGCGCAGGCGCTGTTTCTGCTTGGTGACATTTTTGAAGTCTGGATAGGCGACGACGCCTTGCACGTGGATGGCGGGATAGAGCAGCATGTGGCCGCTGCGCTGCGGGACGTATCACAGCGGGCCGCCATCTTTATCATGGGTGGCAATCGCGATTTTTTAATGGGAAATGCCTTTATGCATGCCAGCGGTGCGCAGGCTTTGCAAGACCCTAGTGTCCTGTACGCAAGCGGGCAAGGCTACCTGCTCACGCATGGCGACGCGCATTGCCTCGGTGATACAGCGTACCTGTCCTTTCGTGCCATGGTGCGCAGCGCGGATTGGCAGCAACAATTTTTGAGCAAGCCCTTGTCCGAGCGCCAAATGCTGGGCCGCCAGATGCGCGCGCAAAGCGAGGCGCATAAGGCCACTGCCCGCGCAAACGCCCCGCTGCAATGGCACGATCTGGATACGCAAGCTTGTCTAGAAAGCTTGGAAAACGTCGGGGTGAACACCATGATTCACGGACACACCCACCACCCTGCTACCCACGATTTGGGATCAGGCAAAACCCGCTGGGTGCTTAGTGACTGGGATACATCGGATCACCCGCCCCGAGCGCAAGTTCTGCGGCTCAGCATTTCCCCCAGCGGTTCCGGCGCATTGCAACGAATGCCAGTACTTGGTTCGTAAATGCGTCAAGGTCGCTTGCGCTGCTGGGCATTCATCGCAGAGGAACCCCATTGGTGTTTCAACAGCAAGCCATGAGGTTGCGCGCCACAGAGTCCGGGCCTAGCCTCCCCACCGGGAAACGCCTTTGGGGACGCAGGCTACCACTCACCGCTTGAGTAATACCTTGAGCGTATTCTGTAGCCGCCTTGCCTGATCTTCGGCAAATGGAGACGCCAAAACACCGGCCACGTCTTGCGCCCAAGTTTGCTGAGGCGAGGGATCATTGCGCCTTGTCAAAAGCTTCAACTGCAGGGCACGACGCGCCTCCATATGCTCGGCAGGTGTAGCCACTTCTGCAGCCATCTCCAAACGCAACAATGATTCAGAACTGACTTGAACGCTGCCGGCCTGCGTCACCGCGGCAGCCCAAGCGCTGCGCCCGGCCGCATTCACGCGCGGCCCTAGTTCCTGAACGGTGGGAATGGTGGAAGCATCGCGACGCTCCCAAGCCGACAGCAATTGCGTCAGCGCCTCGCCATGGGCCTGCGCCGCGAGCTTCTTCAATGCCATTTGCGCGCTTTCCAGAGCTTCGCGTTGTGCACGAAACGCCGCATCGCCCAAACGCGGCTGCGCTGCGCGCGGATCCGGGCGGGCGCCAAAGCTATCTCCACGCGCCCCAGCGTCACGGCGCCCAGTGTCACCAAATCGCGCATCCCGACTCGGACGCGGGGCATCGCGGCCGCCGACAGGCCCCTTGCCACCCGGCGCACCATCTTTGCGATCGCCCCATTTGCCAGGACGGGCAGGTGCCGCATTTGCCTCGCGCTGCATGCCCGGGCGGTCGTCGCCGCGCATCGCCACAACGGGTTTGGCGGCGGGTCGCGCGGGTACAGGCGGGGCAACGGGCGCGGCCTCCGCTGCCTCCTGCGATGGTGCCTCAGGATCGGTGGAGATCACGGGCGTCGCGTTCGCAGCGTCAAAAGCCGCTGTATCACTGATGCCCTCAGCAGGCACTGTTGATGGTTCCAAATTTTCTAGGGGCGGCGACAGACTGTCTGCCGCTTGCGTCGCCGTTTGCGCGTGGGCTTCTTGTGCACCTGCGGCGCTCACCTCGGCCTGGGCCTGGGCTTGTCCTTGCAACGCGGCCTCTAACGCGGCAATCGCTTTGCGAATCACATTGGCGTCGCCGCCGGAATTGGCTGCCTGCAATGCCTTGGACGCATCCAGCACCGCGCGGTCACGCTGGCCCAACGCGGCCTCGGCCGATTCGCGCTCGGTGGTCTTGCGCTTGAACGCATCGTCAATCGGCTTGCGAAAAGCGTCCCAGAGTTTTTGCTCCAGGCGCCGGTCCAGAGGCACCGCATGGGCTTGGGCCTGCCAGCGCTGTTGCAAGGATTTGACTGCGTCAATTCGCAGCGCTGCCGCGGCGCCCAGCACCTTGGCTTCTTCGATCATGGCCTGGCGCAATTGCACGCTTTGCGCTTGCAAAGTCTCCAAGGGCTCGGCCGCATGGGAAATGGCTTCTTTCCACAGCGGCTGCAATTCAGCAAAAGCTTTTTCACCCAGGTGACCGGCATTGCGCCAACGGTCGCCAAACTGGTGCAGGATGCGGCTGAAGCCTTTCCAGTCCTCGTCTAGCGCGGTGGGGTTTGCTTCGGCCCAGGTTTTCACTTCATCGATTAAGGCCAGACGCTGTTGACGGTGCTCCAGGGCATCGGTTTTGAGTTTTTCCAACCAAGCTTCCACCACTTTGTGCGCCGCATTACAGGCCTCGTCAAAGCGCTTCCACAGCCCATGGTTGGGCACGCCGCCCTGGTCGGTCTGCTTCCATTGTTCACGCATGGCACGCAAGGTTTCCTGCATCTTGCGCCCGCCCAGCGATTGACCGTCCGGGCGTTTGAGTAAACCCTCGGCCTTGATCACCAATTCTTCGCGCAGCTGATCGGCGCGCCAGCGCTGCCAGCCTTCGAGTTCGCCCGCGGCTGCCAGTGCGGCCTGCGCTTGCGCGTCAAGTTTGCCGTCAATCAAACGGCCAAATTCCTTCAGGGCCTGACGCAATGCGTTAGCCGCACCGGCGCTGGCTTTGCCGTGGCCCTGCCCCACTTCGGCTTCCAGTTGGGCAAGTACTTCGGCTACTTTGGCCTGCGCCGCTTCGCGCACCGCCGGATCTGCCACAGGTTTAGCGGGCTTGGCAGCAGCCTGCGACTGCTGGCGTTCGGCTCTCAAAGCCTCGGCCCAAACCGCAACCGGGGGTAGCGGTGCCTGCGGGTCTTGCGCTGCCAGGACGGTTTGCGCCAATACCGCATCAAAAGCTTCCCAGACGACCAGCAATTGCGCTTTGGCGCTGTCCAGCACAGGGGCAAACTTCACATCGACACTCGCCCAGTCGGTGTGCGCCACCAGTTGCGCGGCTTGGTTTTGCCAGTGGGTTACATCGGTGGCCAGGGCACTGTGGGACACCTGCGCGTCCTGCCATGGCTTGGTGGACATCACCTCAATGCGCTGAGCCAGCAGTACCGCCGCTTCACGCTGCACCTGCGCCTGGTGTTGCAAATCTTCGATGACGCGGACGCGCTCGGCCAGTTGCAATTTCAAGCCCGCCAGCGGCTCTCGGCTCAGTGGCGCTCCAGCTTTGGCCGCGTCACGCTGCCAAGCCAATGCGTCGGCGATGTTGAGCTTGGCTAGCTCCAGCAATGCACGGGCTTTGGCCTCCCATTCCGCGGCAATGGTCTCCTGGGCCTTTGCGCGTTTGGCTTCATCCAGGCGATCGCGCAAGAGTTTGGCGGCGCCCTTATCGCGCGTGCTGAGCTCTCGGTACACCTCGGCCACTGCATCCTGGGGCGGGTCGCTTGCCATCCACTCTTTCACACGTTGTGTCCGCTCGCCCGATGTCGCCGCGGAAAAAGCGCCGCCCGTCAAGGCGTCCCAGTGGGCCATGTCATGGGTCTTGTTAGATGCGGTCGTCGCCACGTGGAACCTTGCTAATTGAAAATGAATAGAAGCGGCACCAAATGCCGCAGAGCGGGCGCAATTGTCCTTCAATGCGACGCCTTCAGGCAAGGCTGGCTTAAATTAAGGCGAACAGCCGTAAAAAAACTAAACATTGGAGCGCGGTCTGCGCTCAGGCCACTGCCCTTTTGTCGAAGGGTGCTAGGTATAATCCATTCGGAGTTGCAGCTTGTGCAGAGCCGGCAAGACTTCCCCAACGCAGCGAAACTACATTCCCAGGCTGGTCCCGGGACCTTTGTTGCCACCGCCGGCATCGCAAAGCGAGCCTGTCCCTCAACCCAAGCGTCCACCTGTAAGGCAGTGTCTGCAGAGTGGCGCCATGGAATACGGAGCCCCATGAACGCAGCACAACGCTTTAGGCAATCGCTTTCCGTGGTCATGAGCGATATCGTCCATGGCTTTATGGAAATCACCCACAACAGCTTTGCGCTGGTGGGCCTGGCAGTGATATTTTTCGGGCTCACTTTCGGTTTGCAGCCGGACCTGCGCCAAGCCGGGCAGTTGCAGCTGATGGAATGGCTGCAAGACCACCAAGACACCCTCACCAGCCTGGTCACTGGTACCGCAACCGACCGCGTCACGGCCATGAACCCCAAAGACTTGCCCAAACCGCAGGCAGCGGTAACCCAATGGCTTGGCCGTAAATACAATATTGCCCAAGAACCTATGGCTGCCTTAGTGGCCGAATCCTTTGCCGCCGGCGCAAAGGCAAAGATCGATCCTTTGCTGATACTAGCCGTGATGGCCGTGGAGTCCGGCTTTAACCCGATTGCCCAAAGTCCCATGGGCGCCCAGGGCTTGATGCAAGTGATGACCCAGGTACATAGCGAAAAGTACACACGGTTTGGTGGCACACTGGCTGCGTTTGACGCCTTATCCAATGTCCGGGTAGGCGTCAAAGTGCTGGAAGAATGCATTGCGCGCGCAGGATCACCCGAGGGTGGTCTAAGGCTTTATGTGGGTGCTGGCAACTTGGAGGATGACGGGGGCTACGCGGCGAAGGTTTTGGCCGAGCAGGCGCGCTTGCAAGCGGTTTTCAGCGGTCGTCCCGTACCCGTCTTGGTGCCCCTGCCTGAAGTGAAACCGTTGGCTTTGCAGCCCGATGGCACATTGGGTTTCGGGTCTCTTGGTGGCGCCCAGCAAGAACTCTAAATAGGTCCACTAAAATTACCATCAGCCCATCGTGCCCTTACCCCTATGTGCAACCCGGTTGCCTGAACACAGGCCTTGTTAAATAGTTCCGGGTCACAAACCCTAAGCCCGTTAACCCTTAGCTACTGCCGCCTGCACTGCTATCAGTAACGTTTTTATAAAACCTTGAGGACCCCAACATGTACCACCGCAATCATCTAATTGAGCAAACCGATCCCGAACTATGGGCCGCCATCGTGGCTGAGAACGCCCGCCAGGAACACCATATCGAGTTGATTGCCAGCGAAAACTACGCTTCGCCCGCCGTCATGGCCGCCCAAGGCAGCCAGTTGACCAATAAATACGCTGAGGGCTACCCCGGCAAGCGTTATTACGGCGGCTGCGAGAACGTGGACGTGGCCGAGCAACTGGCCATCGACCGCCTCAAGCAAATCTATGGCGCTGAAGCAGCCAATGTGCAGCCCCATTGCGGCGCATCTGCCAACGTCGCGGTATTTCTCGCTTTCCTCAAGCCGGGCGACACCATCATGGGCATGAGCCTGGCCGAAGGGGGCCACTTGACCCACGGCATGGCGCTCAACATGAGCGGAAAGTGGTTTAACGCGGTCAGCTATGGCTTAGACGCCAACGAAGCTATCGACTACGACGCCATGGAGCGCAAAGCCCACGAGTCCAAACCCAAGCTGATCATCGCTGGCGCCAGCGCCTATTCTCTGCACATCGACTTTGCACGTTTTGCCAAGGTGGCCAAAGACGTCGGCGCTATTTTCATGGTAGACATGGCGCACTACTCCGGCCTGATTGCAGCGGGTCTGTACCCCAACCCAGTGCCGCATGCCGACGTGGTCACCTCCACCACACACAAGAGCCTGCGCGGCCCGCGCGGCGGCATTATTTTGATGAAGTCCCAGCATGAAAAAGCCATCAACAGCGCCATGTTCCCCGGCCTGCAAGGCGGCCCCTTGATGCATGTGATCGCTGCCAAGGCCGTAGCCTTCAAAGAAGCCCAGGGTGAAGGCTTTAAAGCCTACCAGCAACAGGTGTTGACCAATGCCGACATCGTGGCCAAAACTCTGACGGAGCGTGGCCTGCGTATCGTCAGCGGCGGCACTCAGAGCCATGTGATGCTGGTCGATTTGCGTTCCAAAAAAATCACCGGCAAGGACGCCGAACGCGTGCTGGGCGATGCCCACATGACGATCAACAAAAACGCCATCCCCAACGACCCAGAAAAGCCCATGGTGACCAGCGGCGTGCGCATCGGCACCCCGGCCATGACCACGCGCGGCTTCAAGGACGAAGAAGCGCGCGCCACGGCACACCTGATCGCCGACGTGCTGGACAACCCGCACGACGCAGCCAATATCGATGCCGTGCGCGCCAAGGTACACGCCCTGACAGCCCGCTTTCCAGTCTACGGCTAAGCCTGATGAAGTGCCCGTTTTGCAGCCATTCGGAAACCCCTGTGGTGGAAACCCGGATGGCCGAAGACGGGGACTTTATCCGCAGGCGGCGCCAATGCGGCGCTTGCGAAAAGCGCTTTACCACCTACGAACGGGCCGACGTCAGCTACCCGGTAGTGGTCAAGAAAGATGGGCGGCGCATTGACTTTGAGCAGGGCAAGATCATCGGCTCGATGAAACTGGCCTTGCGCAAACGCCCGGTCAGCACCGAGCAAATCGACGGGGCGGTGGAGCGCATCCAAGAAAAGCTTCTGACCTCGGGGCTCCGCGAAGTGTCGTCCACCCGCATTGGTGAACTGGTGATGCGCGAACTGAAAAAACTAGACAAAGTGGCCTATGTGCGCTTTGCCAGCGTGTACCGCAGCTTTGAAGATATTGACGACTTCAAAACCCTGGTCAACGAGGTGAACAATTAAGCCCGCAGGGGCTTGATTGCCTGGTCTGTAAGCGCCATGCCGCACATCGCAACTGCATTGCGGATGGCCGAATCGGCGCTCTACCTCACCTCGCCCAATCCGCGCGTAGGCTGCGTGCTGGTCAGCGCGCAAGGCCAGGTCATCGGCCAAGGCCATACCCAGAAAGCCGGCGGGCCGCATGCCGAAATCAGGGCGCTGCGGGACGCCCAAGCCCAAGGCCATAGCACCCAAGGCGCAACCGCCTATGTGACGCTGGAACCCTGCGCGCACCAAGGGCGCACCGGGCCGTGTTGTGATGCGCTGGTGGAGGCCGGAATCACGGGCGTAGTTGCAAGTCTCCAAGACCCCAACCCTCTGGTCGCCGGACAGGGCTTTGCCCGCCTGCGCGCAGCAGGTGTTACCGTAGAAGTAGGACCTGGCGCCGCCGAATCACGCGAACTCAATATCGGTTTTTTTAAGCGTATGCAAAGGGCTAAGCCCTGGATGCGGCTCAAGATCGCAGGCTCGCTGGACGGCGTAACGGCTCTAGACAATGGGAGAAGCCAATGGATCACCGGCGCACAGGCGCGCACCGACGGTCACGCCTGGCGTGCACGCGCTTGCGCGGTGCTAACCGGCGTCGGCACGGTGCTACAGGACAAGCCGCTGCTTGATGTGCGCCAGGTGGCAACACCGCGCCAGCCCATGCTGGTGATTGTGGACAGCGCTTTGCAAACACCACCCGATGCTGCTTTGTTCGGCCCGGTACGCAAGGTCTTGATTTATGCGGCCCAGCCCCATGCCGAACGCGAAGCGGCGCTACACGCTGCAGGTGCCGAAATCGTTTACCTGCCCGGGCCAAGCGGTGCCGAAGGTGAACCGTCCAAGGTGGATTTGCACGCCATGGCGCAAGACCTGGCCCGGCGCGAATGTAATGAAGTGCATATCGAGGCCGGGCATAAGCTCAACGGATCGCTACTGCGCGCCGGTTTAGTCGATGAAATGCTGATTTACCTCGCACCGCTTTGGCTGGGCCAGGGCGCGGGCATGTCCAACTTGGGACCCTTGACAGAACTGGCCCAAGGCTTGGCCTTAGACTTTCTAAGCCTGCAGCGCATTGGCTCGGATCTGCGAATCTTGGCGCGGGTGCGAGGCAGTGCAGATTTTTAATTTTTAGGATTCTGTTTCCATGTTTACAGGCATCATCACCGGCGTCGGCCGCATTACCCGGATAGAGGATTTGGGCCTCAGTCAAGCGCACGGCAAGCGCCTGCATGTGCAATGCCCCGAGGGCTACCTAGACGACGCGGGCCTGGGTGACAGCATCGCCATCAACGGCGCTTGCATGACCGTCACTACTTTGCAGCAGGATTTGCCATCACCGGTTTTTACGCTGGACATATCCGCCGAGTCGCTGGATAAAACTGCAGGCTTGGACAGTTTAGGCGAGGTCAATCTGGAAAAAGCGCTGCGCGCCAATGACCGTCTGGGAGGCCATCTGGTATCGGGCCATGTGGACGGCATCGGTGTGGTGACGCATTTTGCGCCAGTAGGCGAAAGCTGGGAATTGCGCATTCAAGCGCCCCACGCATTGGCCAAATACCTTGCCTACAAGGGCTCGATCACGGTGAACGGCGTCAGCCTTACGGTAAACCGTGTCACCGATAGCGAGATGGGCTGTGAAATAAGTATCAACCTGATTCCGCACACTATCGAAAACACGGCTTTGCGCCGGCTGTCAAGCGGTGCACGCCTTAATTTGGAGGTCGATGTCATCGCCCGCTATGTAGAGCGCATGCTGAGCGCGGACCTGCAAGCTGCCGGGTAAATCCCTCGAACCGCCTCGGCGGTTTGCGCACTCAGCACCAGGTCTAAAAAAGAAGACCGGTGGAGAAAACTTGCTCCGACATCCAAATCGACTGGTCGGCTGTCCCTTGGTATACCGGCACACCGCGTAGCGCCCCAAAAGCAAATTTCTGGGTAACCTCGAAATACATGCTTTTATAAAAGCGGTAGCGCAAACCGACTTCGGCGCCAACGGTCCAACCATTGACCTGCCACCAATCTTCGCTGCCAAAACAGCAGACACGTACCCCCTTGGGGCCGACTTGGTTGGCATTACCAAGAATGACGTTATCCGCATGCGGCAACAAGATGCCTGCGCCAAGACGGCTGATTAATTGCAGTTCGCCGGGCTGTCGTTTGGGGCCGTCCAGATGGTGAAACCAAACGGCGTTGATCATCAGATGGTTCAGGCCATTGTGCAATTCGTAACCAAAGTTCGCCTTGTTTAACACCATCGAATTAGGTGCTGGCTGGTTATTTATCGTGCCGCTCACGGCCGCGGTCTGACCACTATCCGTGTTGTATTTGCTATGGTCATAATTGAACTCGATCGCGAACGTTTTTTCCGCGTTCAAGAATTTTCCGATCCGGATATTTTCCTGCGGCGAGGTCAGATCCAGTTTGAATATCGAATCAATCGTTTCGCGAAAGTCAGCCGGGTAATCACTGGCTGCGGCCTTATGGACGGTGAAATCATTGCCTTGGCTTGGTTGCGAAATATGAATATCCGAGGGTGCGTACTGCTGGCGGCTGTAGCCCCAGGAGAAATACCAATTGCCATCGTCGTTTAAGGCCCGCTCCAAACTTCGCACTTCAGAAGATGCCGCGGCGCTGGTGGCCGGGGCATCCGTGCTTTTACCCGCAGCAGCAGGGGCCTCCTGCGCATGGACTGTCAAGCAGAATGAGGCTGAAAGAAACCCAAAGCCAACGACTTTTTTTGCTATTCTTAATGTCATGGGGCTTCCGTGATGCTGAAAAATTCTAATCGCTGCAATTGATCGGTCGGAACTGGCATGAGTACCGATCATGCTAACTCTGAGAAATCAAATTTTGCGCCAGATCAATTGCCGGCAATTACGATCGAACTAGTCACCCAGCTTCCACCTTGGCTGGGGAACGATCATCGTGATTTGACCTTACGGGAACCCGATTGCGCACCGCCAGTTACACGCGGCGGCAGGCCGGTGTGTTGCGTGAGCAGGGTGCCCGGCCGTGGCGCTTTACCCGCCAGGTTTTTTCCCGCCGAGGGCGTGGAGTTTTTGCGCCGTGCGCTTTCGTAGCTGCCGCCGGTCAAGGGTTGGAAGGTAGGGATTAAATGGTGTTTGCCATTGCCTACCAAATCGGCGCGGCCCATGGCTTTGAGGGCTTCGCGGAGCAGCGGCCAGTTATTCGGGTCGTGGTAGCGCAAAAAGGCTTTGTGTAGGCGGCGGCGCTTCTCGCCGCGCACGATGTCTACGTTTTCCTCATCGCTCTCGACGACGCGACGCACTTTGCGCAAAGGATTGCGGCCGCTGTGGTACATCGCGGTGGCAGTGGCCATGGGGCTGGGGTAAAAGGTTTGCACCTGGTCGGCGCGAAAACCATTTTTCTTGAGCCAGACGGCCAAGTGCAGCATGTCTTCATCGCTGGTACCCGGATGCGCAGCAATAAAGTAGGGAATCAGGAACTGCTTTTTCCCTACTTCGGCACTGAACTTATCGAACAGGGCCTTGAACTTGTCGTAGCTGCCTATGCCCGGCTTCATCATTTTGGACAAAGGGCCTTGCTCGGTGTGCTCTGGCGCGATCTTGAGGTAACCGCCCACATGGTGTTGCACCAGTTCTTTCACATACTCTGGGCTCTTGACAGCCAAGTCATAGCGCAGCCCAGAGCCGATCAGAATTTTTTTGATGCCTTTGAGCGCGCGGCCCCGGCGGTACATCTTGATCAAGGGGCCGTGGTCGGTGGTCAGGTTTTGGCAAATGCCCGGATACACACAGCTGGGTTTACGGCAGGCGGACTCGATCTCGGGCGACTTGCAGCCCAGGCGGTACATATTGGCAGTGGGCCCACCCAGGTCGGAGATAGTGCCGGTAAAGCCCTTCACCTTGTCGCGAATGTCTTCAATTTCCTTGATCACCGAGTCTTCCGAGCGGCTTTGGATGATGCGGCCTTCATGCTCGGTAATAGAACAAAACGTGCAGCCACCAAAACATCCGCGCATGATGTTGACACTAAAGCGGATCATTTCCCAGGCGGGGATTTTGGTCGCGCCATCGTGGCTGCCGTTTTCATCGGCATAAGCGGGGTGCGGGCTGCGGGCATAGGGCAGGTCAAACACCATGTCCATTTCGGCGGTCGTAAGCGGTATGGGCGGCGGCGTGATCCACACGTCACGTGCGGTGGCGCCCTCGCCGTGGGCTTGCACTAGGGCGCGGGCGTTGCCGGGATTGGTCTCGAGGTGCAGCACGCGATTGGCGTGGGCATAGAGCACCGGGTCGCTGCGCACCTGTTCATAACTAGGTAGGCGGATAACCGAGCGCTCGCGCGGCGGTACTTTCAATTTCGCTTTGAGCGCCGGGTTGGGCACAAACACCATGGCTTGCGCTTGCGCGCCCAGCGTGGATGGCGCCTTTGCGACGGGTGCAGCACGCTTGACTGCACCGTCTTTTTCAGCAGCCTGGGCCACTTGCGCGGCCTCGTCATCGCGGGCGCAAGTGGCGCCGTTTTCGATGGCCAGCTCAGACGTGGTCATATACGGGTTGTAGTGCGCCTCCACCCGGCCCGGCAAGTCCACGCTGGTCGAATCGATTTCGATCCAGTCTTTACCGCTTGGGTCATCCGGGCGGCGTACAAAGGCGGTGCCGCGTACATCGGTAATCGATTGCACCGGCTCTCGTGCGGCCAAGCGGTGCGCGATTTCGACAATCGCGCGCTCGGCATTGCCGTACAAAAGCAAATCGCATTTAGCGTCCACCACAATCGAGCGGCGCACCTTATCGCTCCAATAATCGTAATGCGCGATGCGGCGCAAACTGCCTTCGATGCCGCCCAAGACAATGGGCACGTCTTTGAAAGCTTCGCGGCAGCGTTGGCTGTAAACAATGGCCGCGCGGTCCGGGCGCTTGCCACCTATATCCCCCGGCGTGTAAGCGTCGTCACTGCGGATCTTGCGATCGGCGGTGTAGCGGTTGATCATAGAGTCCATATTGCCGCTGGTCACGCCCCAAAAAAGATTGGGTTTGCCAAGAGCTTTGAAAGGTGCGGCGCTGTTCCAATCGGGCTGGGCGATGATGCCTACGCGAAAGCCTTGGGCCTCGAGCATGCGGCCTATCACTGCCATACCAAAGCTGGGGTGGTCCACATAAGCGTCGCCGGTGACTAAGACAATATCGCAGCTGTCCCAGCCCAGCTTGTCCATTTCGGCCCGGCTCATGGGCAACAGGGGCGCAGTACCGAAGCGCGAAGCCCAGTATTTGCGGTAGCTGCCTAGCGGCTTGGCGTCGCGTGCAAAGTGGGATACGTCTAGGGGAGCATTCATCGGCGGATTTTAGCTTTGCACCTAGAATCAAAGTCGGTCCCCGGTGCTGTCACCCCGGGGGATGTCCTTCTCATTCAAAGGTTGTTCCATGAAAAAACTGTTTTTGGGCCTTGCTGTCCTGTCTCTGTTGGCCGCTTGCGGTAAAAAAGAAGAAGCCCCCGCCCCGGCTGCCTCCGCACCTGTTGCTGCCGCACCAGCTGAACTAAAAGTTGCGATTGACCCGACCTACGAGCCCTTTACCTTCAAGACCGCCGATGGCCAACCCACCGGTTTTGACGTGGACGTTGCCAATGCCCTGTGCGAGCAGATCAAGCGCAAATGCGTGTTCGTGGAACAAGTCTGGGACGGCATGATCCCCGGCCTGAACGCCAAAAAATACGACGTGATCATCAGCTCCATGTCGATTACCGACGACCGCATGAAGGAAGTCGATTTCACCGACAAGTACTACAACACCCCCAGCCGCATCGTGCTGAAGAAAACCGTGAAGTACACCGACCCGGCGTCTATCAAGGGCAAGAAAATCGGCGTGCTCAAGGGCTCTACCCAAGAGGCCTATGCCATGGGCGAACTCAAGCCCGCCGGTGTGGTGGTCAATTCCTATGAAGCGCAAGACCAGGTGTATCTGGACATCAAATCAGGCCGTCTGGACGGCACCGTGGCCGACTTTATGGAAGTGACCGGCGGATTCTTGAGCAAGCCCGAAGGCGAGAAATACGCCCTGGCCGGCCCGGACCTGAAAGAGCCCAAGTACTTTGGCTATGGCGCAGGCATTGCTCTGCGTAAAGGCGAAGACGCACTCAAAGGCGAACTCAACGCCGCCATCAAAACCATTCGCAGCAATGGCAGCTACAAGACTATGAACGACAAATACTTTGCCAAGTTCAATATCGACGTCTACGGCGAGTAGAGCCGCTTAGGGCTGTAAGGCCCTTGGCGCTGGCGCCTTTTTGGGCGACTTCATCAAGCCGGACCGGCACGCCAGAAGCCCTGGCGCGCCGGTTTTTTTGTCTATTTTTCCCGACGAGGCTTAGGGCCGAGGCGTTTTAGCGGCACACTCTGCGCTGATGAACGCGTATTACTTCAGCATTTTGCAAGGCTCCCTGATGACGGTAGCGGTGGCACTGGCTTCCCTCGCCGTAGCCGTCTTATTCGGGCTACTGGGTGCAGCGGCGCGGCTCTCGCCCAACCGGCTCGCTGTGGCCGCGGGTACGGTGTACACCACGGTGATTCGCGGTATTCCGGATTTGGTGCTGATGCTGCTGGTGTTTTACGGCGGCACCATGGGGCTCAATTACCTGGTGACGGCCATGGGCAGCAAAGCCTCCGTGGACATCAACCCCTTTGTGGCCGGGGTGCTCACCCTGGGCTTTATTTATGGTGCTTATATGACCGAGACTTTTCGGGGGGCGATTTTGGCCATACCGCGCGGTCAGTCAGAAGCGGCGCTGGCTTTTGGCATGGGCCGCGCGCAAACTTTTTTGCGCATCATCGCGCCGCAAATGGTGCGCTACGCCCTGCCCGGTTTTACCAACAACTGGTTGGTGCTGATCAAGTCCACTGCGCTGGTCAGTTTGATCGGTTTGCAAGAGATGACCTATTTGTCCAAACAAGCCAGTGCGGCCACGCGCTCGCCGTTTGCGTTTTTCTTGTTCACGGCGGCGCTGTTTTTGGTGTTTACCAGCGCGTCCTTGTGGGTGCTGCGCAAGGCCAATGACCATTACAGCTTGGGCACGCGACGTGCGCAACTGCATTGAGCCCACCATGCCACAGTCCCGCATCCTGCCCCGGAGCCCCGCGCTATGAAGTGGGACGTGATTTTTCAGCCGGAAAACCTGGCGCTTTACGGCCAAGGCATCTTGACCACGCTGCACCTGCTGATGGCCAGCCTGGCTATTGGCGCGGTGCTGGCACTGGGGTTTGCGCTGGCGCTGACCAGCCGCTGGCGGGTGCTGCGCGCCGTGGTGGGCGCTTACACCTATGTGGTGCGCGGCACGCCGCTGCTGATTCAGGTCTATTTGATTTATTACGGCCTGGGCCAGCTCGAGTGGATTCAGGCGCGCTGGGACGACATCTGGCCATGGACGTATTTCAAGGAGCCGTTTTTTTGTGCCCTGCTGGCCTTTAGCCTGAACACGGCCGCTTACACCGCCGAAATGTTGGCCGGAGCCATCCGCGAGACCAACGCCGGCGAGATCGAAGCGGCGCAGGCCTATGGCATGGGATCGGTGGCGATTTTGTGGCGCATCGTGCTACCCAGCGCCATGCGCCGCACCCTGCCCGCTTACAGCAATGAGGTGGTGATGATGCTGCAAAGTACCAGCCTGGCCAGCGCCGTGCCCAGCATGCTGGACGTGACCTCGGCGGCCAGCCGGGTGTATTCCAAGTTTTACCTGCCGTTTGAGGCTTTTTTGTTTGCAGCGGGCATTTACCTGGTCGCCACCTTCGCACTGGTAGGGATTTTCCGGCTAGCGGAGCGGCATTTTCTGGCGTATCTTGGGCCGCACAAGACTTGAAAAACTGAAGCCATGCAACGCCAAGCCCACCCACTTTTATCGCCCAGCCTGGGCGTGCACAAGACGCTTACGAGCTTTCATTTTGGCCAGCCCGGCACCGGACCCAAGATTTACATTCAGGCCAGCCTGCATGCCGAGGAGCTGCCGGGCATGCTCGCGGCCCACCATTTGCGCCCACTTCTGGAGCGCTTGGATGCGACCGGGCAGATCAGCGGTAACGTCGTGCTGGTGCCCATGGCCAACCCAATTGGCGCCGCACAGCGGGTGCAACACAAACCAGCAGGCCGCTTTGAACTGGACAGCGGCGAAAACTTCAACCGCTATTACCCGGACTTTGCGCAACATATCGCCGACGAGGTGCT
>Ga0192647_100418_pt1 | contig 30209 bp, 25 predicted proteins | sample LauGreFa1BDMLBSN_2_FD_133046 | JGI IMG/M metagenome (GOLD analysis project Ga0192647, IMG submission 133046) | Freshwater lake microbial communities from Lake Michigan, USA - Fa13.BD.MLB.SN - reassembly | ecosystem: Environmental > Aquatic > Freshwater > Lake | place: Lake Michigan, USA... | reverse complement strand
TCCACCCAAAACATTCTCTCTGCTGCAAATGCTGTTATTACCAATAATGCAAGTCGTAAAGCTAAGAACCTCTGGACCGATTCGGGTGCTGGTTCTGCAATTGTTACTTACGAAGCCGACGATGAACGCGACGAAGCAGAGTTTGTGATGAGTGAAATTCGTTCACTCCAAAACGATGGAATTTCCCAACCTGGTGATACCGCAATTTTCTATCGCACCAATAATCAATCTCGCCCTTTTGAAGAAGTCTTTATGCGCAATGCCATCCCCTACAAAGTGGTTGGAGGAGTCCGCTTCTATGAACGTAAAGAGGTCCGTGATCTGCTCGCGTACTTGCGTGTATTAGCGAATCCTTACGATGAAATCTCACTCCGCAGGATTATCAATACCCCCAAACGCGGTATCGGTGATAAAGCCATTGCCGCACTCGACGAGATGGATATTCCGCTATGGGATGCGCTCTTTCGAGCAGATCAAGCTCGCGATCTCGCTGCGCGAGCAATCTCAGCTATCGATCAATTCGCAAACCTCATGGCAACGCTGCGCACAATGGTCGAATCAGGGTTTAAACCCTCCGTGATTGCAGAGGCCGTTATCGAGCAGAGCGGCCTAGGAGCAGAACTCTCCGACAGTACCGATCCACAAGATGAGGGGCGTTTAGAAAATATCGAAGAGTTGGTAGCAGTTGCGCAAGAGTACGAAGAAGATGAATCACTTGTCGGTGGCGAAGATCAACCCGATGAGATTTCGCTCGTAGGTTTCCTCGAACGAGTTTCACTTGTTGCAGATTCTGATCAGATTCCCGACGGTGAAGATCACGGTGGCGTTGTCACGTTAATGACGCTCCACACCGCGAAGGGACTTGAGTTCCCCACCGTATTTCTCACTGGCCTTGAAGAGGGAGTCTTTCCGCACTCCCGCTCACTTGGTGATCCAAATGAAATTGAAGAGGAGCGTCGTCTTGCATACGTTGGCTTAACACGCGCTCGCGAACGGCTTTATCTCTCGCGCGCGTCTACTCGATTCATGTTTGGCACTCCAACATATAACGCTCCATCACGATTCTTTAGCGAGATTCCTGAAGAGTTAATGGAAACGCGGAGAGCAACGATCAAACCCATGGTGCGAAGCGCGCCACCAGTGCGCTCCACTGGCAAGCGGGTAATCACACTCGACCTTGCAGTAGGTGATCGCGTCTTGCACCAAACCTTTGGCATCGGACAGGTTCGCACCCTCACAGGCGAAGGAGATCGCGCTGAGGCAACTATCGATTTCGGAAGCTATGGCGAGCGCAGACTCCTGCTGCGGTACGCCCCGGTCGAGAAGGTCTAGCCGGATTTAGTAGTTAATTTGGTCTGATGGCCCAACCAGTGGCACCGTAGCGCCATGGGAAGTAGACCGATTCGGGTTGTGGTCGCAAAGGCTGGCCTTGATGGCCATGACCGTGGTGCAAAGGTCGTCGCCAGAACCCTTCGTGATGCAGGATGCGAAGTCATCTACACCGGACTTCACCAAACACCTGAAGAGATTGTCACCACTGCGATTCAAGAAGATGCCGATGCAATCGGCCTCTCAATTCTCTCCGGTGCGCATCTCACGCTCTTCAAGAAAATCATCGATCTCATTGGCAGTCGGAAAATTCTTGTTTTTGGCGGCGGGGTCATTCCTGATGACGATGTGCGAGCGCTGGAAGCGTTAGGCGTGGCCAAAATTTTCACCTCCGGCGCGTCGACAAACGAGATTGCCGAATGGGTCAAAGCATCGGTGAGCCATCGCTAGGATTGCGGCATTAGTTATTTCTGGATATATCGAGAGGTATTGATTAGTGGATCTATTTGAGTATCAAGCGCGCGATTTATTCGAAGCACATGGCATTCCAGTTCTTGCTGGCAAAGTAGCAACAACTCCAGACGAGGCGAAAAATGCAGCGGCGGGAATGGGTGGCAAAGTCGTCGTTAAGGCGCAGGTGAAGATTGGTGGCCGCGGCAAAGCAGGTGGCGTTAAGTTAGCAACTGACCCAGCCGACACTTTTGAGAAAGCCAAAGCAATCCTTGGCATGGACATCAAAGGCCACACTGTTCATAAAGTGATGATTGCTCAAGCTGCACCAATTAAAGAAGAGTATTACTTAGCAATTCTTCTCGATCGCGCAGCGCGCTCATTCTTGGTCATGGCATCAGTTGCTGGTGGGATGGATATTGAGCAAGTCGCGCACGAGACACCTGAAAAACTAGCAAAGGTACATATCGATCCTGCAAAGGGAATCGATATGGCGCTGGCTGAATCAATCGCAAAGCAAGCGCAATTTCCTGCAGATGTGCAGAGCCAGGTCGCTTCCGTACTTGTGAAACTTTGGGCATGTTTTGTTGCAGAAGATGCAACTCTTGTTGAAGTAAATCCACTTGTTCGCACCGATGACAATCGAATCATCGCACTCGATGGAAAAGTGACTCTTGATGACAATGCAGCCTTTCGTCATCCAGATCATGAAGCGCTTGTCGACCATGCAGCAACCAATCCGCTTGAGGCTTTGGCGAAAGAGAAAGATCTCAATTACGTCAAACTCGAGGGGCAAGTGGGAATCATTGGTAACGGCGCAGGGCTTGTAATGAGCACCCTTGATGTCGTTGCTTATGCAGGTGAAAAATTCGGCGGCATGAAGCCGGCAAACTTCCTCGATATCGGCGGAGGCGCATCAGCGCAGGTAATGGCCGATGGACTCTCTATTATTTTGAACGATAAAGATGTAAAGAGCGTCTTTGTAAATGTCTTCGGTGGTATCACCGCGTGCGATGCCGTAGCAAATGGAATTATCCAAGCTCTCGACATTCTTGGTACTCAAGCAACAAAACCAATCGTTGTTCGGTTAGATGGAAACAATGTTCTTGAAGGTCGTCGCATCCTCAAAGAGGCTAATCATCCTCTGGTGGAACAGGCAGAGACCATGGACGGCGCAGCTGCTCGCGCAGCAGAATTGGCGGCAAAATAATGAGCATCTTCCTCAATAAAGATAGCCGTGTAATCGTTCACGGCATGACTGGTTCTGAAGGAACAAAGCACACCAAGCGAATGCTCAAGTCGGGAACCAATGTTGTTGGCGGTGTCACGCCAGGTAAAGGCGGGCAAACCGTCGATATGGATGGTCTTTCACTTCCAGTATTTAATTCCGCGAGCGATGCAGTAGCGGCAACAGGTGCAAATGTTTCGGTCATCTTCGTTCCTGCAAAGTTCACCAAAGCAGCGGTCATTGATGCAGTAGATGCCAAGGTGCCATTGGCTGTTGTGATCACTGAAGGAATTCCGGTTCATGATTCCACGCAGTTTGTGGCTTACGCGCAGAGCAAAGGAACAACTCGGATTATCGGACCGAATTGTCCTGGCCTGATTACACCTGGCGAATCAAACGTTGGGATCATTCCCGCAGATATCACGGGAGCTGGTCCAATTGGATTGGTTTCTAAGTCGGGAACCCTTACCTACCAAATGATGTATGAACTTCGCGATATTGGTTTCTCGACTGCCGTTGGAATTGGTGGCGACCCAGTCATCGGAACGACTCACATCGATTGCCTTCGTGCATTCCAAGATGATCCAAAGACCGAAGCTATTGTGATGATTGGTGAAATCGGTGGCGATGCAGAAGAGCGCGCCGCAGCATTCATTAAGGAATATGTCACAAAGCCAGTTGTTGGATATGTCGCAGGTTTCACCGCACCTGAAGGAAAGACGATGGGCCATGCAGGCGCAATCGTCTCAGGTTCGTCGGGAACTGCATCAGCAAAGCGTGATGCGCTTGAAGCAGCTGGTGTTCGTGTTGGCATGACTCCATCAGAATCCGCGAAACTTCTTCGCTCAATTCTCGGACGATAACCATGGCGCGCCCGCTTATCGCTGGCGCTTCAGAAGGAGTGCGCGCAGCGCTCTCAACCTTTATTCCTCTTGCGTTAATTGTCTTAATCGCGTGGGCAACCGCTGGTTCGCTCAGTGGTCAGATGAGCGATGCGTTACGCGGTTCATTCTGGGTGTGGCTTGGTGCGCACCATCTCACCTTCTCCTTAGCGCTGCCGCCCTCTGGCATTCCAGGTGCGCTCAGCTTTCTTCCATTAGGTGCGCTGATATTTCCATTTATTGCATTTCGAGGAGCGCTCAATCGCATTAGTCGCCAATTCGCCAACGGTGATGGCACATCAAAATTAAGCAGAAAGCAACGCCAGGCAGTTGTTGGGCTTTTTCTTAGTTATACAGCGCTCTTGATTTTTGCCAGCCTCGGTTCACGGTCGCTCGATGTGCACCCTCGATGGTGGTGGGCTCCTCTCATTACGCTCTCTCTTATTGGTGCTGCACAATTTTCACTCACCGTACCTACTGGTGCGCCATCGCTGCTACGCGACTTGACGCGAATTTCTGTGTTGGTCGTTGGCGCACTTTTGGGAATCGGCGCGCTTGCATATTCGCTCTCGTTACTTTTCCATTTTTCAGTGGTGCGAGATCTATATGCAGTACTTGATGCAGGAATTATTGGTGGAGTTCTTCTAACAGTATTAGGAATTCTTACCCTTCCTAATATGGCAATCTCTGCGCTCTCGTACTTGTTGGGTTCGGGATTCTCCATCGGAAGTGGCACGCTCGTCTCGCCAGGCTTCCATCGCCTTAATGAGATACCTGCTTTCCCACTCTTGGGTGCAATACCAACAGATACTCATCCTTATCTCTATCTTGGCGCCTTCATTGGAATTGGCACTGGAATTTTTGTGATGACAATTCTCAAGCGCACATCACTGCGCGATATTCGCTTTGGATTTATTCTCTACCCAGTTATTTTGAGTACCGCTATTTTCTTATTAACTCTTCTAAGTAACGGCTCTGTTCTAGGTGGCGCACTGTCAACGATTGGTCCATCGCTCTGGCAATTCCCACTTCTATTTCTCACCCAACTCTTTATTGGAATGGGAGCGAAAATTGCCTATGACAGATGGGGTCCAAAGTGAAAGAGATGGGCTCCGAGCAAACCGAGCAAACCGAGCAGGCCAAACGGATTGTCATTCTCGCTTCAGGCGAAGGCAGCGTTGCACAAGCGCTATTTGATGCTGTTACAGATCCAACCGGTTCACTTCACAATAAGATCGAAATTTCACAGGTCATCACAGAGAATCCCAGCGCTGGAATATTAGCCAGAGCAGCCAAATCGGGGCTAGCAACTTCAGTAATTCCTTTTCGCGCAGGAGAGCAGCGAGCTACTTGGGAGCGCGAATTAAGAGATGTTATTGGCGCAATTAATCCCTGGTTGGTTGTAAGTGCAGGATTCATGAAAATTCTCTCGCCAGATTTCGTCAGTAAATTTACGATTGTTAATACCCACCCGTCGCTCTTGCCGCTCTTTCCTGGTGCGCACGCAGTGCGTGATGCGCTTGCAGCCGGAGTCTCCGAGAGTGGCTGCACGCTCCACTACGTAGATGCCGGAGTGGATACTGGTGCAATTATCGCGCAACGGAAGCTGGCAGTTGCAGTTAATGAGAGCGCAGAATCGCTCCATGAACGGATTAAGGTTCTGGAGAGAGAACTCATCATCTTTGGCATACTTACGCTCCTCGAGAAAGGTGCGTAATCCGGAATGCTCCGTAAACCTATAAAGCGCGCCCTGGTAAGCGTTTACGACAAGAACGGACTTATCGAATTCGCCGCCGAACTTCATAAGGCGGGTGTTGAAATAGTTTCAACGGGAAGTACTGCAGCAACTATTGAAAAAAGTGGCGTTCCCGTAATTCCCGTAGAAACGTTAACCGGTTTTCCTGAATCACTCGATGGGCGAGTAAAAACGTTACACCCGATGATTCATGCTGGAATCCTTGCCGATCTGCGCTTACAAACTCATATCAATCAACTTCAAGAACTCGGAACTACTCCCTTTGATCTTGTTGTTGTCAGCCTCTATCCATTCGTTGAAACAGTTCGAAGTGGCGCCTCTATCGATCAATGTATTGAGCAGATTGATATCGGCGGACCAAGCATGATTAGAGGAGCGGCAAAAAATCATCACAGCGTGGCGGTCGTATCGAGCACCTCGCAATATTCAACAATCATCTCCGCCATAAAAAACGGTGGGACAACACTTGACGAGCGAAAGAGATTTGCGTTGGAGGCTTTTCGCGCAACCGCTCGCTACGACATAGCAGTAGCGTCGTGGCTTGGTTCGCATGATGGGGAACTTCTCCCTGAGTGGGTAGGAAAGAGTTTTGAACGCTCTCGAACCCTTCGTTATGGCGAGAATCCACATCAAAGTAGCGCGCTCTACATCGAGAGCGGCGTGACCAATGGTCTTGCCAACGCAACGGTTCTTCACGGCAAAGAGATGTCTTACAACAATTATGTCGATATCGAGGCCGCCTGGCGCGCAGCGCATGATCACTCTGATCCTGCAGTGGCCATCATCAAGCACACCAATCCATGTGGTGTTGCAATTGGCGCTGCTATTGCTGATGCGTATCAAAGTGCGCATGCGTGTGATCCAGTCTCCGCTTTTGGTGGCGTGATAGCTGCAAATCGAAAAGTTTCAGAGGAGATGGCTCGCGGGGTAAGTGAGGTATTTACCGAAGTGATTGCTGCACCTGATTATGATGAAAAGGCGCTAGAGATTCTCACACAGAAACCTTCTATTCGAATATTGAAAGTTAATCCGGTTTCTGCGCCGCTGGAATTTCGTCATATCGATGGTGGACTACTTGTACAAGAGTTTGATCGAGTGGATGCTCCAGGAGATTTGGTAGCTAATTGGCAATTGGTTGCAGGTAAAGCGCTCAATCCTGAAGAATTAAAGGAGCTCGAATTTGCTTGGCGTGCAGTCCGTTCTGTGAAGAGCAATGGCATCTTGCTCGCAAAAGGCTTTGCATCAGTTGGTATTGGGATGGGGCAAGTTAACCGAGTGGATTCTGCTCGCCTTGCCGTTACCCGCGCGGGAGAACGTGCGCCAGGTAGCTTTGCCGCAAGTGATGCATTCTTTCCATTTGCCGATGGCGTAGAGATTCTCCTAGCCGCTGGCATCAAGGCAATTGCACAACCTGGTGGAAGTGTTCGAGATGAAGAGGTGATTGCGGCGGTTGAAAAGGCGGGTGGAACAATGTATTTCACCGGCGTACGTCATTTTGCCCACGCCTAAGTGGCTACTATTAACGCATGAGCGCGGTAATACTTGATGGCAAAAAAGTTGCCAGCGAAATCAAGGGTGAACTAGCTTCTCGTGTAGCAAAACTGAGTAAGCGACCTGGGCTTGGCACCGTATTAGTTGGCGATGATCCCGGTTCACATGCGTATGTAGGCGGGAAACATAAAGATTGTGCTGAAGTGGGAATTCAATCCATTCGCGTAGATCTTCCAGCATCTGCAACTTTTGCCGACATTCGTAGCGCTATTCGGGATTTGAATCAGTCATCGGAATGTACTGGTTACATCGTGCAACTCCCGCTTCCTAAGGGAATCGATGCAAATGCCATTTTGGAAGAGATTGATCCTGCTAAGGATGCAGATGGTTTACATCCACTTAATTTGGGAAAGCTCGTACTCGATCAAGCAGCGCCATTGCCCTGCACCCCTCGTGGAATTGTCGAGTTACTCGAGCGATATAACGTGCGAATCAATGGGGCCGAAGTGGTAATCGTTGGTCGAGGGTTAACCGTGGGACGGCCACTTGGTTTACTACTATCAAGAAAGCGCGAAAGCGCAACGGTCACTATCACTCATTCGGCAACCGTAGATTTGAAATCTCATTTATCACGTGCCGATATTGTGGTCGCCGCGTTAGGTAAAGCTCATTTTATTTCAGCAGCAGATATCAAAGCTGGCGCGGCAGTACTTGATGTGGGTATCACGCGCACTAGTGAAGGCTTACTTGGCGATGTGCATCCTGATGTACTCGCAAAAGCTGGTTTTCTTGCGCCCATGCCTGGTGGTGTTGGGCCAATGACTCGTGCGATGCTTCTTGCCAATGTTGTTGAGGCGGCAGAGCGGTCACAGTCGTGAGCGCGCTCTTCCCACTCCTTCTGATCGCGCTCTCCACCATCACCAGCCTCATCCTCTCGGTACGCATTGGCGCGCTCGCCTTGGCAGCTGGCCTTGCCCTTCTGGCTGCGCTAGCTCACCTGCAGCGAGCCACCAGAAGGCCCTGGCGGAGCCAAAATAGCGATGTTGTGACCCTCGTGGCCGTGGCGACAGCCGTGGCCCTCTTAGCCTTCTTACTACCCTGACGCCTCTGCCGTGGTGGTGCCGCGGCGGTAGAGTTATCTTGATATCAAGAGAGATTGGGGCCCAGACATGGCAGGTCGCGTAACCGTAGTGGGAGCGGGATTTTATGGCTCGACAACCGCACTACGCCTCGCTGAGTACAACATTTTTGATGAGGTAATCCTCACCGACATCGTCGAAGGCAAACCCGAAGGTCTTGCGCTCGATATGAATCAATCACGTTCAATTGAAGGTTTTGAAACTCTGCTCATCGGTGCCACCACTACACCAGAAGGAGCAGGTTATGAGAAGACAGCAAATTCGGATGTTGTCGTCATAACAGCTGGCTTACCTCGTAAACCGGGAATGAGTCGAATGGATCTTATTGGCGTCAACGCGGGAATTGTTCGCGGAGTAGCCGAAAATGTTGCCAAGCACAGCCCAAATGCTGTGATCATTGTTGTATCTAATCCGCTTGATGAGATGACTGCCTTGGCGCAAATTGCCTCGGCATTCCCTTACAACCGCGTGATGGGTCAAGCAGGAATGCTCGACACCGCGCGCTTTACTAATTTTGTTGCAACGAAACTTGGCGTAAAAGTTAGCGATGTGGAAACGCTCACTCTTGGTTCTCACGGCGACACGATGGTTCCAGTTCCAAGCCGTTGCCGCGTCAATGGCAAACCACTTAGCGAATTGCTCTCGGCCGCTGAAATCGAAGAGCTTGTAGTAAAGACGAGAAATGGTGGCGCCGAAATTGTCGCACTCCTAAAGACTGGCTCTGCTTATTACGCTCCATCAGCAGCTGCAGCACGAATGGCGAAAGCGGTTATCGAAGATTCCGGCGCAGTAATGCCGGTATGCGCATGGGTAAATGGCGAATATGGCATTTCTGGTGTTTATCTCGGCGTTGAGGCAGAAATCGGTAAAAGTGGAATTCGCAAGGTAGTCGAGACGAAACTCACCGATAGCGAATTGGCAGAACTTAAAGTTGCTGCAGAGGCAGTTCGTGCAAAACAAGCTGATGTAAAAAATCTTTAATTGAATTGCGAGAGAGCATAAATCAGAGAGAAGGCGAGAAGCGAATGTCAAAGATAAAGGTAGCCGGAACAGTCGTCGAGCTTGATGGCGACGAGATGACTCGTATCATCTGGCAATTCATCAAAGATCAATTAATCCTTCCTTATCTTGATGTCAATTTGGAGTATTACGATCTCGGTATCGAGTATCGCGATGCGACTAATGATCAGGTCACCATCGACAGCGCTAATGCGATCAAAAAACATGGAGTTGGCGTGAAGTGCGCAACCATTACTCCTGATGAAGCGCGTGTAAAAGAATTTAACTTGAAGAGTATGTGGAAGTCGCCTAACGGAACGATTCGAAACATCCTAGGTGGGGTGATTTTCCGCGAACCAATCATCATCAGCAACGTGCCACGATTAATTCCTCATTGGACTAAGCCGATTGTTATTGGTCGTCACGCATTCGGAGATCAATACCGCGCAACTGATTTCAAAGTCCCTGGCCCAGGAAAGTTAACTGTTACTTTCACACCAGCTGATGGCTCCAAGCCAATGGAATTTAATGTCTTTGATTTCCCAGGCTCTGGCGTGGCCATGGCGATGTACAACCTTGATGATTCGATTCGCGACTTTGCTCGCGCGTCAATGAACTACGGATTAAATCGCAAGTATCCGGTCTACCTCTCCACAAAGAACACCATTTTGAAGGCCTATGACGGACGCTTCAAAGATATTTTCGCTGAAGTTTATGAGAACGAATTTAAGAGCCAATTCCAAGCTGCTGGAATTGAATATGACCATCGCTTAATTGATGACATGGTCGCTACCTCACTGCGTTGGGAGGGTGGCTACGTATGGGCTTGTAAGAACTACGACGGTGATGTGCAATCTGACACGGTTGCACAAGGTTATGGATCACTGGGTCTCATGACTTCAGTTCTTATGACTCCAGATGGAAAGACGGTCGAGTCTGAAGCGGCACACGGCACAGTTACTCGCCACTATCGAGATCATCAAGCAGGTAAGGCAACCTCAACTAATCCGATTGCATCTATCTTCGCGTGGACTCGTGGCTTATCTCACCGCGCAAAGCTTGATAACAATCCAGCGTTGGCGCAATTTGCTGAGACGCTAGAGAAGGTATGTATCAAGACAGTTGAAGAAGGAAAGATGACCAAGGATCTTGCTCTTCTCATTAGCAAAGATGCTCCATGGCTTAATACTCAAGAGTTCCTTGCTGCAATCGATGAGAATTTAAAGAAAGCAATGAATTAAAAAGCATTAAATTTGGCACTAACAAAAAATCCGCTCCCTAGAGAACCAGGGAGCGGATTTTTTAATCTCTTTTTTTAGAGACGAAGTCCTGACTGTGCATCGAAGACGTGTACTGCAGACGAATCTGCGGTAACTGAGATTGTGTCGCCAGCCTTTGGTGGGTTCTTTGGATCCCAGCGGACGATGACTTGCGCACCTTCTTCTGCGTTCGCATTAGCGAGTTGGATTCCTGAAACCGCTGGCTTGCCGTAGACGAATGCATCAGAGCCAAGCTCTTCAACAACATCGACCTTGATATCAAAGCCTTGTCCTGCTCCGGTTGGCTTAAAGCCTTCTGGACGGACGCCGACGATTGCGGAAGCTCCTGCGGAGGCAGGTACTGCAACCTTGAGATTTCCAAGTGATGCTTGACCACCAGAAACAGGTGCGGTGATGAGGTTCATCGCAGGGGAGCCGATAAATCCAGCGACGAATGCATTTGCTGGCTTGTCGTAGAGATTACGCGGTGAATCAACCTGTTGTAGGAGACCATCTTTAAGTACAGCAACGCGATCACCCATGGTCATAGCTTCGACCTGATCGTGTGTGACGTAGACGGTGGTGATGCCAAGACGTCGCTGTAGCGCTGCGATTTGAGTACGAGTTGCTACACGAAGCTTTGCATCAAGGTTTGAAAGCGGCTCGTCCATGAGGAAGACCTGTGGTTCGCGAACGATTGCGCGACCCATAGCAACGCGCTGGCGTTGTCCACCAGAGAGCGCCTTTGGCTTGCGATCAAGGTATGGCTCGAGATCAAGCAACTTTGCTGCCTCTTGAACGCGGCGAGCGCGCTCATCTTTATTTACGCCTGCGATTTTGAGCGCAAAGCCCATGTTCTCTGCCACAGTCATGTGTGGGTAGAGCGCATAAGACTGGAAAACCATCGCGATATCGCGATCTTTTGGCGCAACGTGTGTGACGTCGCGATCACCGATGCGAATTGAACCGGTATCAACATCTTCAAGGCCTGCAAGCATGCGAAGTGATGTTGACTTTCCGCAACCTGATGGGCCAACGAGAACGAGGAATTCGCCGTCGTGGACGGTGAGATCGAGTTGGTCTACAGCAGGACGGGTGGTACCTGGATAGGTACGACTTGCTTTATCGAATACAACAATTGCCATGAGCGTTAGCTCCCTCTCCCGGCAGGTACGTGCCGGACGATCCGTTGGAGATAGGTCATCCTCGGGTGAGGACGGGGAAAAAGTACCTCAAACTCCCCTAATGAGGAAGGGGCGCGCTCTGGGCGCTACCCTTGAAGGGTGTCAGGTTCTCTAGGGGAGATCATCGGCGACATCGCCATTGTCCTTGCCCTCATCGGCCTCTCCTCCCTTTTAGTGGCGGCAGAGATTGCCCTCATCTCGCTTAGGGAGAGCCAGATCAAACAGTTAGCGGGAACGGGCAAGCGAGGCGCAAGGGTGGCGGCGTTGACCTCAAATCCCAACCGCTTCCTTGCTGCCATCCAAGTAGGAATTACCGTCTTTGGATTTCTCTCTGCTGCGATCGGCGCAGAGCGCCTTGGCCGCTACGTCTCTCCAGCGCTTGAAGAATTAGGTCTGAAGCAAGGAATCGCGGAATTACTTTCGCTTATCGGATTAACGCTAGTGATCGCTTATGTCTCATTAATTATCGGAGAGTTAACGCCTAAGCGAATTGCCATCGTGCGCGCAGTTCCCATTTCATTGGCAAGTGCAGGCGCGATTGATGTTATTGCCCGCCTCTTCCGACCCATCATCTGGCTGCTGTCGAAATCAACGGATCTGTTGGTTCGAGCTTTTGGAATTGATCCGAAGGCTGCAAAAGAACAGATGTCAGAAGAAGAACTTCTTGATTTGCTCAGTGGGCATCATGCATTTTCGCGCGCAGAGAAAGAGATAGTCGAAGAAGTTTTCGAGGCAAGCGATCGCCAAATTCACTCAGTCATGGTTCCACGCACCGAAGTCGACTTCCTTGATAGTGAATTATCAATTGCTCAAGCGGTAAAGATAATCATCGAAACAGGCCATTCGCGTTACCCCGTAGTAAAAGGATCATTCGATGACATTATTGGTTTTGTTAGCGTGCGAGATCTTTTAGATCCTCAGCTACATGAGCGACAGACTCGAATAGGTGACTTAGTCCGACCAATTCAATTTATTCCCGGTACTAAGGAATTATTGCCTGTGTTATCGCAGATGCGTGCGACGGGATCTCACCTGGCAATTGTGGTCGATGAGTACGGTGGTACAGATGGCATCGTTACCCTTGAAGATTTAGTGGAGCAGTTCGTTGGAGAGATTCGCGACGAATATGATCACCATGAAGTCGATGAAGTTCGAATTGCAAAGGTAGGCGAGTTCCACATCGATGGATTAACTAATCTCACCGAGGTCAGCGATGAGATTGGCTACCAATTTCCTGAAGGACCCTACGAGAGCATTGGTGGTTTACTAACCCATCGACTCGGTCGGATTGCTGAAGTGGGAGATCGAGTGGAGCTACCCGGATGTGAATTGATCGTTGAGGCGGTAGAAGGCAAAAGACCTGCGCTCCTTCGGGTACTTTTATCTGACCAGGGCGATGGGGTGTCGCAATGAGAAAGCGAGCGGGCGGGCGTGGCTAAAAGAGTTCTCTCAGGCATTCAGCCAACCCATGATTCATTCCATCTGGGTAATTATCTCGGCGCACTCACTCAGTGGGTGGAATTACAAAATTCCCATGATGCCTATTACTGCATCGTCGACCTACACGCCTTAACTGTAGAAGTTGATTCGACAATTTTGCGAAAACGAATTCTCTCTTCAGCGGCACAATTATTGGCGATCGGAATTGACCCAAAGAAATCAACGCTCTTCATTCAATCTCACGTTCCTGCACATAATCAACTGGGTTGGGTCTTTGAATGCATCACCGGATTTGGTGAGGCAAATCGAATGACGCAATTTAAGGATAAATCCCAGAAGAGTGGGGCTGATCGAACCGTAGTTGGCCTTTTTACTTATCCAATGCTGCAGGCAGCGGACATTCTGCTCTATCAACCCGAGCTGGTCCCCGTAGGAGAGGATCAACGGCAACATATTGAATTGACTCGCGACCTAGCGCAACGCTTTAACTCGCGTTTTGGTGATGTTTTCACTGTTCCTGGCGCACACATTTTAAAAAGCACGGCAAAAATCATGGATCTCCAAGAACCGACAGCAAAAATGAGTAAATCTGCTGCGAGTATGGCTGGTGTCATTGAGCTCCTTGATTCCCCAGAAGCAAACATCAAGAAAATCAAGAGCGCAGTGACGGATACGGGGCGCGAAGTTACTTTTAATGAAAGTGAGAAACCCGGAATCAGCAACTTACTCTCTATTTATAGCGCCATTACTGGTCGGAGTGTGCAGAGCATAGAGAGCGATTACTCTGGCAAAGGATATGGCGACTTCAAAAAGGATGTCGCTGAAGTCGTAACCGAAACTCTTAGACCAATTCGCCAAACTGCTCTTGACTACCTTCAAGATGAAGGTACGTTAATGGCTATTTTGCGCGAAGGCGCCGACCGTGCAGAATCAGTAGCAACGCAGACGTTATCTACCGTTTATGAATCTCTTGGACTTTTGCCTCGAAAAAAGTAGGGCTCCAATTAACTAACAAGTTCTCCGACCGGCTCGACCTTGCCCACTGCGTCAAAACCCCAATCGAAGAGTTTCTTGGCAAGCTCATCACGACCATAACGAAGATGCATAAAAGTGATGATGATTGTGCGTCCATCTCGTTTAGCAATTCCAATGTAGGTATTTCGACCTTTGGTCGTATATCCGGTTTTTACGCCGATGATCCCGGGGTAGGTAAAGATCAACTTATTTAAGTTTCGAATTTTGCGATCAACATTTCTTGGTCCTGAATTTGGAAAGACATAAGTTTTAGTCGCAACTATCTTTCGAAAAGTTTTATCTTCCATCGCTGCGCGTGCAATGAGCGCAAGATCGTATGCGCTGGAAACCTGCCCAGGGGTGTCCAGGCCATGTGGACTTTTAGGTACCGTATCGAAAGCCTGCACTGACTTTGCTTTGGCGAGCATCAAGGCGTTTGTCTTTTTGATGCCACCGGCCATGTTTGCCAAGGCCACTCCAGCATCATTGCCTGAGCCAAGCATTAACCCGTACCAAATATCTTTCACTTTATATTTGCGGTTTTTCCAGATGCCAACTTTATTTCCAATTGTGCTCGCCTCACGCCACGTTCCGGTATAGCGCTTATCGATATTAATTCGAGAGAGGAGCGTAAGTGCGGTGAGTGTTTTTAAAGTGCTAGCTGGAGGAAGTTTTTTATGGGGGTTCTTTGCTGCGAGCACTTCGCCTGTTTCAAAGTCTGCAACAAGGTAAGAGAGCGCTGATGTTTCAGGTGGAGCTGAGACACCATCACCTTCTGCAGAGTTGTAGATCACGCCAGACTCGCCGAGTCGGCCACCGCCGATGGAAGATTTGGCTTGCGCAAAAGTGGGCAACACGCTCATCGACATGATTACAGCCAGCGCGAGCACCATTAAATGGCGCACTCTTCTAATACCTCTCATGGGGCACGAGAATATTGAGTAATTATAGATTTTTTCCTTATGCCACTCCGGGAGAGATAAGATTCACATGTGAGCGCGACTTCTGAATCTGGTTTTCCAATCCAACCTGATTACACAAATGCAGGTGATAATTCGGGGGAACGTCCTGGTCAGTATCCCTTCACGCGCGGCATTTACGAAGAGATGTATCTTCGTAAACCGTGGACGATGCGCCAGTACGCTGGATTTGGCTCTGCCAAAGAATCTAACGAGCGATACCACCAATTAGTCAGCGCTGGTACAGGCGGACTCTCTGTCGCATTCGATCTCCCCACGCAGATGGGTTTTGATTCTGATGCCGAACAATCATTAGGGGAAGTTGGCAGAGTTGGCGTAGCAATAGATTCTTTAGATGACATGCGCGAGCTATTTAAGGGAATTCCGCTCGACAAAGTTTCCACTTCTATGACTATCAATGCCCCCGCTGCAATTCTGTTATTGATGTACGAAATTGTCGCAGCTGAACAAGGCGTTTCAAACGAGCAAATTAGCGGGACAATCCAAAACGATATTTTAAAGGAGTACATCTCCCGAGGTACCTACATCTATCCACCAAAACCCTCGATGCGATTAATTTGCGATATTTTCGAGTATTGCTCAAAGCACTTGCCTAAGTGGAACTCTATTTCCGTCTCTGGGTATCACATGGCTGAAGCCGGCGCCAATCCGGTACAAGAAGTGGCATTCACTTTGAGCAACGCTATTGCTTATCTCGATGCTGCAAAATTGCGTGGCCAAAATGTAGAACAAGTCGCATCGCGAATGAGCTTCTTCTTTGTTTCACGGACTACAGTCTTAGAAGAAGTCGCCAAATTCCGTGCGGCACGTCAAGTGTGGGCAAAAATTATCAAAGAGCGATTTGGAATTACCAACGAGCGTGCGATGCATCTTCGGTTCCATACTCAGACTGCTGGAGTCCAACTCACTGCAGCACAGCCCGAACTCAATCTCGTCCGAGTGACGCTACAAGCGGTCGCAGCGGTACTTGGCGGAACTCAATCACTTCATACAAATTCTTTTGACGAAGCGCTTGGCCTTCCAACTGAAAAAGCTGCTTTATTAGCGCTTCGCACTCAGCAGGTCATCGCGTACGAGAGCGACCTTGCACGAACTGTCGATGCTTTAGCCGGTTCGGCCGCTGTTGAAACTATGACAGAGCAATTAGTTGCGGAAATTGAGAAGTTGATTGCAAAAGTTGATGATCTGGGTGGGGCAGTTGCTGGCGTAGAGGCAGGTTTCCAGAAGAGCGAGATTGAGAAAAACGCTTATCGAATCTCACAGGAGATTGAACTCAAGGATCGGGTGATTGTTGGGGTCAACGAATTTGTATCGCCACTGCAGCCTTATCAACCGCTTCGCGTAGACGAGTCAGTAGCAGCAGAGCAGAGCGAAAAGTTAGAGAAATTAAGGAGCGCTCGGGATGAGGGCGCGATATCTGCCGTGCTGAAGAAATTACAATTTGCTGCACAGGGCGATGAGAATTTGTTACCTCTCATCAAAGCTGCGCTACTTGCCAATAGCACGGTTGGTGAAATTTCCAACGCGCTGCGCAGCATTTGGGGTTCGTATCGCGCTCCGGAAAATTGGTAATTAAATAATCTGACAGATCTGCGTACCGCTTGAAATGCTTGCGCCGACTGAAAGTTCGAGGCCGGAAATTTCACCATCTTTATGAGCAAGTAAGGGTTGCTCCATTTTCATCGCCTCTAATACGGCGATGAGATCACCCTCTTTCACGTGGTCACCATTTGCTACCGCCAACTTAACGACCGTTCCTTGCATTGGGCTAGCCAGGCTATTGCCTTGATTCTTGAAAGTTCGCGTTGCGCTAGAGCGACGACGCTTTGGTGTATTACTCAGTACTCCAACTTCCAGGCGATGACCATCAACTTCAACAATCAAACGTTCCATCACGGATTCTTGAAGAGCTTCGCTTTGTTGGTTAAAGGCGGGTATGTCATTGTGAAATTCACTTTCGATCCACCCAGTGAATACTTTGAAAGGTTCTGAGATAAATGCAGAATCTTTGACTACGGCGCGATGGAAGGGAAGCGCGGTTGCAATACCCTCAACTACAAATTCATCAAGTGCGCGGCGGGCTCGTTCCAACGCTTCTTTGCGTGTAGCGCCGGTCACAATTAACTTTGCGAGTAAAGAGTCGAAATTCCCACTGATGACATCGCCCGAGGTGAATCCTGCATCAACTCGAACACCAGGACCTGACGGAGTGCGCCAAGTAGTTATGACTCCCGGGGTCGGCAGGAAGTTTTTGCCAGGATCCTCACCGTTAATTCGAAATTCGATGGAGTGACCGCGAATCTCGGGATCACCAAAAGTTAATTTTTCGCCAGCAGCAATCCGAAATTGCTCGCGCACCAGATCAAGTCCGGTTACCTCTTCGCTGACAGGATGTTCTACTTGCAATCGGGTATTCACTTCCAAAAAGGAGATCGTGCCATCAACGCCTACTAAGAATTCGCAAGTTCCTGCGCCTACGTAGCCTGCTTCTTTGATAATTGCCTTACTTGATGAATAGAGCTGTTCAACTTGCTTCTCGTTGAGGAAGGGCGCAGGCGCCTCTTCTACAAGTTTTTGGTGACGCCTTTGGAGCGAACAGTCGCGAGTAGAGACAACAACTACATTTCCATGTGTATCAGCTAAAACTTGAGTTTCGACATGTCGTGGGCGATCCAAAAATCTCTCAACGAAACATTCTCCGCGACCGAATGCTGCAACAGCTTCACGAACCGCAGAGTCGAAAAGCTCTGGAATCTCTTCAAGAGTCCGCGCAACCTTTAGGCCGCGACCTCCACCGCCATGTGCCGCTTTAATGGCTACGGGGAGTCCATGCTCCTTTGCAAAAGCAATTACTTCGGATGAGTTTTCGACTGGGTCGGCAGTACCCGCGACAAGTGGCGCACCAACTTTCGCGGCGATCTTTCGCGCCGAAACCTTATCTCCAAGAGCAGATATCGCATGTGGCGGTGGACCAATCCACACTAAACCAGCATCAATAACAGCTTGGGCGAATCGAGCATTCTCAGAGAGAAATCCATAACCTGGGTGAATAGCATCAGCGCTGGCTGCTTTGGCTGCAGCGATTATTTTCTCGATGTTGAGATAACTTTCGGCTGCTGTAGTTCCATCCAGTGCATATGCTTCATCGCAAGAGATCACATGTTGTGCATTTCTATCTCCATGCGAATAAACCGCAATCGGAACCAGCCCGTGATCTTTTGCCGCTCGGGCTACTCGAATGGCAATTTCACCGCGATTGGCAATCAATACACGTTTCATCGACATAATCTAACTCGCTCTCAAAGTTCGCCAGGGATGGCCAAGCTCTTCACATAGCGCTCGCAGGTCATTCATGCTCAAACCCAGGACTCCAGTAGCGTCTCCGCAGATCCGCGAAATGTAAGGTGAGCCAATACCATCAAGCGACGCTCCGCCAGCAAGTTGGAGTGGTTCTTGCGTAGCTATATATGAGTGAATCTCATCTTCAGCGAGTTGAGCAAAGGTAATTTCTGTCGTGGAGAGTGCACTTCGAGATTCATTTCTTGCTACATCAATAACTGTTTGCCCTGTGTGGAGGGAACCACTTTTCCCGAGATAATTACGCCACCACGAAAGTGCGACCTCTTTTGTCAGTGGCTTACCCATGCTCACGCCTTCAAACTCAAGGGTTGAATCTGCACCAATCACCAAAATATTTTCGCCAACATGCTTTGCGGCAACAGCTCTTGCTTTTGCCTCTGAGAGCGCGACAACCATTTGTGCGGGGGGCATTTTGGCGAATTCGTTGCTCTCCTCATCCACGCCACTGACTTCAATCTGATGTGGGATCTTTGCCTCCGAGAGCAATCTGGTTCGAGAAGCTGATGCCGAAGCAAGAATTATTTTCATTTAATCTCTTATGACTTTTGATTAATCTCGAATGGGGATCTGAGAATGGGCTTTCCATATTGTGCGTTAACTTCGCGTTCATTCTCCTGTTTCATGAGTAGCAGGGCGCTTTCAATCGCTTTTTTCTCGACTTCGCTCGCCTTACCCTTAAATATTTTTATCACAGTGGGATATTTCCATGTTTGCGTGGCGGCAGTTCGACGCGCTTATTTCGCAACGCGCGCAGCGCCTTTGTAATACTTAAACGTGTTTGCGCTGGTTCAATCACGGCATCTATAAATCCGCGCTCTGCCGCAAGGTATGGATTAGCCAATGTATCGTCATATTCGCTCATTAATTGTTTGCGAAGCGCATCTGGATCACTCGCTCCGGCGAGTTCTCGGCGATAGAGAAGATTGACTGCACCTTGGGCTCCCATGACAGCTATTTGTGCGGTCGGCCATGCGAAATTTACGTCAGCGCCAAGGTGCTTGGAGCCCATTACGTCATACGCTCCGCCGTAGGCTTTTCGCGTAATTAGAGTAACCATTGGCACTGTCGCTTCACCATAGGCATAGAGCAGTTTTGCACCGCGTCTGATAATTCCGTTCCACTCTTGATCGGTGCCAGGAAGAAAACCAGGTACATCCACCAAAGTCAGGATTGGAATATTAAAAGCATCGCAGGTACGTACGAAGCGAGCCGCTTTCTCGCTCGCATCAATATCCAAAGTGCCAGCAAGTTGTAATGGTTGATTCGCAACAACTCCGATGGCATGACCTTCGATACGGCCGAAGCCAATAATCATATTTGGCGCGAATGTCTCTTGAATCTCTAAGAATTCACCTTCATCAAAAATGGCTTTAATAACACTTTTCATATCGTATGGCTGATTAGGACTATCAGGAATAATCGTATTCAGTGCAAGATCCGAGGCGTGTATTTCATTTATTCCTGTTGTTGGAAAAATTGGCGCTCGTTCGCGATTGTTGCTGGGCATGAAAGAAAGTAAGTTCTTAACAAAATCAATGGCATCAAGTTCATTTGCCGCGTGATAGTGGGAGTTACCTGTTTTCGTATTATGTGTTCGTGCACCGCCAAGCTCTTCCATTTCCACATCTTCACCAGTAACCGCTTTGATAATTTCGGGTCCGGTGATAAACATGTGCGAAGTTCCTTCGACCATAATCGTGAAATCTGTCATTGCGGGGGAGTACACCGCTCCACCTGCACAAGGGCCGAGGATTAATGAAATTTGCGGAATCACGCCAGAAGATCGCGCGTTACGTCGGAAGATTTCGCCATAAAGACCGAGCGAAGTAACGCCCTCTTGAATTCTTGCTCCACCTGAATCATTTATTCCAATAAGTGGGATTCCTGCTTTGAGAGCGAAGTCCATGACTTTAACTATTTTTTCACCGAAAACTTCGCCAAGGCTTCCACCCATCACGGTGAAATCTTGTGAGAAAAGCGCGACCTGTCTGCCATCAATCGTTCCGTAACCGGTAACGACTCCATCTCCGTACGGCCGATCCTTTTCCATTCCAAATGCCACAGATCGGTGGCGAGCTAATTCATCGAATTCAGTGAAAGAGCCCTCGTCAACTAGCGCAGCAATGCGCTCCCTGGCAGTCATCTTCCCTTTGCTATGTTGCTTCTCTACTGCTCGCTGCGAACCGGCATGTACTGCTGCCTCGAGCCGAGCGCGCAAATCTTCAATCTTGCCCGCAGTGGTATGAATATCACCGCTCATAGCCGTACCGTACCTCTCGTGGAAAACCTCGATCTAACGGAAATCATCTCAGCACTAGACCCCAGTTACTGGCGAGTACACCATTTTAATTTAATAGATTCCACGCAAAGTTCTCTTGCCTCCGCGCTCGCTCAAGGGCGTGCAGCCCCTGGTGATGTATATCTCGCTGAGTATCAAAGCGCGGGAAGAGGGCGTTTAAATAGGACATTTACATCTGAGCCCGGTCAAGGCGTACTCCTCTCTGCGGTGGTCGCGCCAGAAATGCGCGATGAGAAACGGTGGGGTTGGGTTCCGTTGATTGCAGGAGTTGCAGGATCTGCTGCAATATTTGAAAGTACTGGAGTTACCACATCACTCAAGTGGCCCAATGATCTGATGATTGATGAACTTAAAGTGGGCGGCATCATCGCAGAGAAGGTTGGCGCCAATATCGTTCTTGGCATTGGCATCAATTGTTTACAAAACGAAGAATCGCTACCAACTCCAGGCGCCACATCACTTCGCCTCCATACCAAAGAGCAAGTTAATCGCTCTGCGCTAGTTATTTCTCTACTTCAATCACTCTCTCGCTTGCTTGCACAATGGGAAGATCATCCGCTCCCCATTGAGAATAAATATCGACAGTTATGTGGCACCTTGGAAGAGGATGTGAAAATCACTCTCCCTGATGGGAGCGAGAGAACTGGGCGTGCGGCGGCAATCTCAGCTGATGGCGCTCTCATTCTTGCCGACGGCAGCACTTTTGTTTCGGCGGATGTGACGCATCTTCGAGTGAGAAAGTAGGCTCACACCATGGGCGCTCCCACTCTCGGAATAATCGGAGCGGGGCAGCTTGCCCAAATGACACTTGCCCCAGCAGCGGCACTCGGCGTCAATCTCCAAATATTGGCAGGTAATTCTCGCGATAGCGCTGCGGTATTTTTCCCTTCAACAGTCGGTGATTACAAAGATTTAGATCAGTTAATTGATTTTGCCAGCAAATGTGATGTCATCACCTTCGAGCATGAATTGGTACCTAATGGCCACATTCGTCGATTGGAAGAGTTAGGTCACACCATTCGACCTTCATCAAGTGCTCTGTTGCACGCACAAGATAAAGCGCATATGCGTGCAAGTTTTGCCTCAATAGGTTTGCCACAACCTCGCTGGAAGGTCATCACTAGCGTCTCCGAAATCGAAGCCTATCCAGTGATACTCAAGGCAATCTCAGGCGGTTATGACGGTCGAGGTGTACGACTTACCACAAATCAAATGGAGGCGCAGGAAGCGTTAGAAAAGTGGGGTAGCGCGCTTGCCGAAGAGTTGATTTCTTTCGACCGTGAACTCTCCATCATGATTGCGCGTTCGCCACATGATCAAGTTTCGACATGGGTTGTCACAGAGACTGTTCAGCGCGACGGAATATGTACCGAAACTATTTCACCAGCGCCAAACCTTTCGGATGCAACAGCTTTTTCAGCGCAGCAGATTGCGATGTCGATCGCGCAACATATTGGTCTTGTTGGAGTGATGGCGGTAGAGCTTTTCGACGTTGGAGGGACTCTTTTAATAAATGAAATTGCGCTTCGACCTCATAATTCTGGACATTGGACTATCGAAGGCTCTACTACATCACAATTTGAACAACATATTCGCGCGGTATTGGATCTCCCTCTAGGAAGCACATCACTGACTGCACCTTGGGCAGTGATGGGTAACATTTTGGGCGGCCAGAATGAGAAGGATGATCTCTTCCGTCCTTATCTACATCTTTTTGCGCGTGATCCAGAATTAAAGGTCCATAACTATGGGAAAGAAGTTCGGCCGGGGCGCAAAGTTGGACATGTGACGATAACGGGCGCAAAACTGGAGGAGTTGCGGGAGCGGGTTCAGCACGCAATTGATTACATTAGCGGTGTGATTTCGGAGTAACGTTTTTACAAGAGAGTAAAGAATTGGGGGAGCGCATGGCCGATGTTGCGATTGTGATGGGTTCAGATTCTGATTGGCCAACTATGGAGAGCGCTGCAACTGCCCTCACCGAGTTGGGCATCTCATATGAAGTGGAGTTGCTCTCTGCGCATCGGATGCCTGAAGAGATGATGGCGTTCGGTAAGAGCGCCGCAACTAAAGGTTTTAAGGTAATTATTGCGGGAGCTGGCGGGGCTGCACATTTGCCAGGAATGCTCGCATCCATTTCACCGCTTCCTGTTATTGGAGTCCCCATTCCATTAAAAGCTCTTGAAGGAATGGATTCTCTATTATCGATTGTTCAGATGCCTGCCGGCATTCCTGTTGCAACCGTTGGTATTGGCAATGCAAAGAATGCTGGTCTACTTGCCGCTCGAATCCTTGGCGCTCACGACGAAAGTGCGCTTGCCGCCATCAGAAGTCAGATGGAGAAAATGCATACTGATGTTTTAGGTCGAGCCGAGAATTTAAAGCGCGCGTCCCAAAGCGAGTAACTTCCACCCTGCGCTCTGCCATTTAGTAGCGTCGAGCACATTCCTGCCATCAAAAATAGTTGGAATATTTACAAGTTTGCGAATAATCATGGGATCAAGATCACGATAGTTAGTCCATTCTGTCAGATGCATCGTGAGGTCAGCCCCAGTAAGAGTTTCTTCGATCGAGTTTGAGTAAGTTAATTCCGGAATTTTTTCAGCGGCGCTTTCGAGTGCGCGGGGATCATGTACAACTACATGTGCACCAAGAGTATGAAGCGTCTCTGCAATTTCAAGTGCAGGGGAATCGCGAACGTCATCACTATCGGGTTTAAAAGCCGCGCCAAGCACAGCGACTTTCTTGCCCTTCGGTGCGCCCAATTCTTTGAGCGCCATTGCAACGGCGCGAACCCTCGCTCGTTGATTAATCAGATCAAATTCACGGAGAAATTGGAGCGATTCGGAGAGCCCCAATTCATCAGCCCTTGCCAAGAAAGCTCGAATATCTTTCGGTAAACATCCGCCACCGAAGCCAATGCCGGCCCCCAAGAATTTTCTACCGATTCGATCATCAGCACCGATGGCATCGGCAAGAAGTGAAACATCTGCTCCCGTTGCATCGGCCACTTCAGACATCGCATTGATGAAGGAGATTTTGGTTGCAAGAAATGCATTAGCGGCGACTTTGACGAGTTCAGCAGTAGGGAAATTGGTAATGAATAGCGGAGCTTCTGGAGAAATTTCTCTATAGAAGTTCGCCAACTTCTCTGCTTCTTGTTCGGTGCGCGCACCTATAACAATCCGATTAGGTTTTAGCGTGTCAGCGATTGCATGACCTTCTCGAAGAAACTCTGGATTCCAGTTGAGGAGAACCTCTGGGTGGCTCTTGTTTAAGGTCACTGCAAATCGCTCAGCGGTGCCAACTGGCACAGTGGATTTCCCAACAAGAATTGATCCAGGCTGTGCAATTTCAATGACTGAATTAAATGCACTCTCAAGAGCTCTCAAATCTGCCTGTAGCCCATCTTCACTCTGCGGAGTGCCAATGCAGAGAAAATGAATCTCGCACTCTGATATATCCGAGAAATTGGTAGAGAAAGTGAGATTAGATTTCTTAACTTTCGATAAGAGTTCAGTGAGCCCTGGCTCGAAGAATGGGACAACATCCTGATTGAAGAGCGCGATTTTTTGCGAATCGATATCAACGGCAATTACGTCATGACCAAGCGAGGCCATGCAGATGGCATGGGTTGCGCCTAGATACCCAGCACCAATGACGGAAATCTTCACAGGTGAAGGCTAGCGGAGCGCCCCACAGCTATCGACGTCCGCAGTTCGTGACTTGAAGATATCGGTCGCTTTGGGAGTTGGTTTAGCTGATTTTTTACTCTTATCGGGAAGTTCAGCGCCGTCTTTATCGGTCGTAGTTGGCTTGGGTTTTGGTTCGACGAAAATCTCTTCATCGTTTCGCAATTTTTCCCATAGCGCAGGAGCCAACTTTTTATCCCAGAGCACTGCCGCAGTCACACCGTGCGCGTAGTAGTTCTCGTTGGAAAGTGGAACGGTAAGCGTCCGGACTTTCTTCGTTGAAATTCCTCGTAGTTGTTCAGCAAGGGTAATCAAGTCATCTTGGGTAAGTCCTGGATCGGTCGTGACTGAACCTAGAGCAGCGTTAATAAATTTAACGAGTTTGACAGGATTGAGAAGTACTCCAGCGCCGGACGCCTCTCGAATCATTGCCGATATAAATTGTTGCTGTCGTTGCATTCTGCCAAGGTCACCCATGCCATCGAAGTATCGAGTTCGCACATACTTCAATGCGGTGATTCCATCGAGTCGATGTGTTCCTGCTGGTAGCACTAAGTGCGACTTTGGATCGTTAATCTTCCGTTTCGTACAAATCTCAACGCCACCTAAAGCATCGACCATCTCTTTAAATCCGAGAAAGCTCACCTCGATGTAATGATTGATTCGAAGATCAGTCATGCTCTCCAAAGTCTGCACAAGAAGTGGGGCATCTCCTCGGCCGAAAGTGGCATTAATTTTTGAGTATGAGGGTGGGTGAACTTTCCCAGTGCTGTCTGTCCATTCGGGGACTAAGACAAAAGTATCTCGAGGTATGGAGACGATAGTGGCGTGGTCGCGAGATTTGCTGATGTGTACTAAGAGCATGGTGTCTGATCTCTTGCCCGCTGCAACTTTTGTCGAACCAACTTTGAGAGCTTTAATTTCAGCTTTGGTTAAACCTTCTCGGGTATCAGATCCGACGATTAAATAGGTCACAGCCTTGCGCGCCACAATTTTGGGTCGCTCGGTGCGATCTTTGAAGACATCCACTCGCTTAATCTGCGAGGTGGCGGCGCCAAAACCTCCCCAGATGATGGTTGCCGCCAACACGATGACCGCTGAGAAGAGCGCAAGAATCCGCTGGCGCTGGCTTTGGCGGGGGAGAATTCGCGCCAATCTCTCGAGTATCACGCTCATAGCCTAGGTGGATAGTACCTTCAGACCTTAATGACCACGCCAATCTCTCTCCAGACACCTGTCTCTGTGATCTTGCCTGTCTTAAATGAGGAGCGATACCTCGAGGCTACGGTGCGCGCAATCGCCGCTCAGGATTATGAAGGAAAGCTTGAAATAATCCTCGCATTAGGTCCTTCGCGTGATCAGACAAACAGCGTTGCCGCGAAGCTTGCGCAACGAGACTCACGCATCACTCTAATTGAGAATCCCAGTGGCAAAACCGCAGATGCGCTCAATAAGGCAATCGCCGCATCGCATGGACCCATAATAGTTCGGGTAGATGGGCACTCAATATTGCCAGCGGGTTATATTCGCGAAGCCGTTTCAACGTTGGTACGTACAGGAGCGGTCAACGTTGGCGGCATGATGGCTGCCGAAGGTGTGACGAGATTCGAACGAGTTGTCGCAACTGCTATGCGAAGTAAATTCGGAGTGGGTGGCGCAAGTTTCCATGTGGGTGGCGCAGAGGGTCCTGCCGACACTGTTTATCTTGGCGTCTTTTTACGGAGCGCCGTGGAAGAGATAAATGGTTTTGATCCACACTTTATTCGGGCGCAAGATTGGGAATTAAATTATCGATTACGCGAACGTGGTGGGTTGATTTACTTTAATCCGCGCTTGCAAGTGACTTATCGACCGCGTCCAAACGTGCGCGCCCTTGCTAAGCAGTATTTCGAATATGGAAGATGGCGCCGAGAAGTAGCGCGAAATCATCGTGGAACGATCAATGCTCGTTACCTTGCCCCACCAATGACTCTAATCGGTTCAATCATTGGCGCCGTTGGCGCGTTTATAAATCCAATTTTCCTTGCGCTCCCTCTTATTTATCTGGCTTTCATTCTTTTTGGCACACTCATACTTTTGATGAGAAATCGCTCTCTGGAGATGCTCCTTTTGCCATTCATCCTAATAACCATGCATTTCTCGTGGGCTTGGGGTTTTATCACTTCAACAAAGCGAACTACATCTAAGCGCTAGCGGTACAATTAAGCGCTACTAAGAAGGTGTAGTTGAGGCGAGCAGAGCAAAGGTGGGTATTTCGTGGCGCAGGTCCAGGTCTATCAGCCGTTCCGCCGCGGTTTGCCACAAGTTCTCCCTTATTTTGTCCAAGTTTGGCGGCGCCGCTCCTTTGTGGCTGAGTACTCCCGCTCTGTCTTACGTACGCAGAATTTTGGATCGCTATTCGGACAACTTTGGCTAATTCTTAATCCCTTGCTCCTAGCTCTCGTCTATTTTGTTTTGATTATTGTGATAAGTGGCGATGCCGACGGCAGACGTTTCGCACACCTTACTTCCGGCCTTTTCCTTTTTTATCTGATAACAAACTCTCTGACCATGGGTGCAAAATCCATCACTAGTGGTGGAAAGTTGATCTTAAACTCAGCCTTCCCTCGTTTTGTGCTGCCGCTGGCGGCAACTGTTATCTCGTTCTTCAAATTTATTCCTACGCTCATAGTCCTCACAATCATCGCATCACTGTTAGCGTCGCCATGGAGCATCAATCTACTTTTCCTTCCACTCATTCTCTCTCTGACGCTACTTCTCTCATTAGCTCTGGCGCTGCTTTTTGCCACCCTCAACGTCTATTTCAGAGATACAAAAAACTTTCTTCCGTATCTCACGCGAGCCTGGCTTTATTTATCGCCTGTCCTTTATGAATCATCCGCGCTCTCTCCAACGCTTGCCCCACTAAAGTTCATTAACCCGCTCGCACCGTTTATTGACGCGTGGAGCGGCATTATCGTTGCTGGCTCTGCGCCTAGCGCTAATAACTGGTTACTCATGATTGGTTGGAGTATCGGACTTTTAGTAATTTCGTTATATCTTTTCTTAAGTAGGGAGCGTGAATTTGCTCTCCGCATCTAACGTATCCGACGAACACAATGCAGGTGATCGTGCAGTCACTATTAACGATCTCAACCTCACCTACATCACCACGGTAGAAAAAAAGCCGACCTTCCGTCAGGCGCTTACGCGTACTGGGCGAAAAACGCGAGAGGTACGAGCGCTGCACGGAATAAACCTAGAAATTCCTTACGGCAGCGTTCTAGGAGTCATTGGCTCTAATGGCGCAGGTAAATCTTCGTTAATGCGCGTAATTTCGGGAATTATTCCACCAACTTCAGGGCGCGTAGAAATAGCTGGCAAAGTGAGTACTTTGCTTGCTCTAGGCGTTGGATTTAACCCCCGATTGACCGGGCGTGAGAATGTGATTCTTGGTGGGCTTGCAGCTGGACTGAGTCGCGCAGAGATTGAAGCGCAATTTCCGGAGATAGCAGCATTTGCTGAGATCGGGGATGCGATTGATTCACCAATGAAGACTTATTCATCGGGTATGTACTCTCGACTCGCATTTGCTGTTTCGGTTGTTGTTGAGCCAGACATACTTATCATCGACGAAGCGCTAAGTACGGGTGATGCAAAATTCAAGAAGAAGTGTCTGGAGCGAATTAAATCGCTACGCAGCCATAACCGCGCAATTATTATTGTTAGTCATGCGTTAGCAACGATAAATGATATTTGTAATGATGTTCTTTGGCTTAACCAAGGCAAGATAATGATGCGCGGTGAGCCAAGTGCGGTAATCGCAGCATATAAAGAGTCGCTACAGGTTGTTGCCTCGCCATCTGCAGATGAAGATGTTTAAGAAGTCGCTGCGAATTACTTCTGCAGTACTCAGCACGGTTTTAATCTCAAGTTTGTTTGCTCAACTTTCAAACGCCGCAGAGATTCCATCCCGTTTTGAATTTCGTGGCGCTGGTTATGGACATGGCGTTGGCATGAGTCAGATTGGTGCATACGGGCAAGCGCTCGAGGGAAAGAGCGGTCCTGAGATTGCCAGTTACTACTACCCAGGTACGACCGTTGCGGCGGTCGATGATTCACAATTTGTTCGAGTAAATATTGCAGACAAGGTAGCCACCGTTGGATTTAGCGTCGAAGCGCTAGGGGAATCGCCGGCACCAATGTTCGTATACAAGGGAGACCTTTCACCCGAGGTGCCGGCAACAGATGCTCCGGCTGCACAAGTTTCTCCCGATGGAGAATTAATCTTTTCTGCACTTAGCGGCACCTTAATCAGCTCACTTGTGGATCCGCTGACCAAGGAGAGTTCAACTTTGCCAAGTGAACAAACGTGGACTTTACGTTGGTCAGGAACTCCTAGCTATCCAGGTGAGATGAGCATTGTAAAAATGCGCCAGGGGGCCGTAATTCGAAAGTATAAATATGGTCAGATACAAGTGAAATTTATACCGCCAACTTCGCCAGCAATCCAAGGTTCGATAATTGTAACGACAACCCTTCGGATTCATTCCGAGTATCTCCGTGGCATTGGTGAAGTTCCATCATCATGGCCAAGCGCAGCGTTGGAGGCTCAGGTGATTACTGCTCGATCGTTTGCGCTATCGAAGGCGAATATTTATCGGAAGTCTTGTGACTGCAATCTCTATTCAACAATTCAGGATCAAAATTTTGTTGGTTATTCAAAAGAGAGTGAACCTATTTACGGTCAGAAATGGATCGATGCAATCTCGGCCACCGAGCCCGAAGCAGGTAAAGGTCTTACTGTGATCTATAAGGGGAAGGTTGTTACCACTTTTTATGCATCTTCGACAGGCGGTATGACCCAAGATGTAGCGGAAGTTTGGGGATCCTCGATTCCCTATTTGACGCCGGTCCCTGACCCGTGGAGTTTAGATCCAAAGCTCAACCCAAGTTTTAGCGCGTGGGTCCGTCAAATTACGCAATCAGAATTTGCGACAGCTTTCAAATTGCCTGACGTCGTTCGTTATGAAATTACAGCTCGTACCAAGGCTGGAGGGGTTAAAGCTGTAGTCGCCTTTAGTGCGAGTGGAAAAAGTTCAGAGTTGTCTGGTGAAAAATTTCGTTCGCTTCTAAAACTTCCGTCGACTTGGATTTCACGTTCGGTAAATAGAGTAAGCGTAACCAGCGCAGATGCGATGGCAATAGCGGTAGCACGCACACTTTGGCCAAAGGCAAAGAGCGCAGTTTTGGTCAACTTTGAGAAGGATCCTGCAAGTGCGCTAGTAGGAATCGCATACGCGAACCAATTTCAGCTTCCTATTTTAAATGTGACAAAGAGAGATATCAGTGCGGAGACAGCGAAAGAATTGGCACGACGCAAGATTTCATCAGTAATTTTAATTGGCCAAAGCGATCAGCTCCCTTCGAAGGGCGCGCTTAGCAAGCGTAAATTGGCTCAAGTGCGTTACGAAGGAAGGGATGAGCTTGAAGTTAGTGAGAAGCTCCTAAAGCTGAGCCCAGGTGAGCCTATTATTTTGATTTCCAGTGAAAGTCGCCAGATGATTGACGATGCAGCGCGCTTGATTGCCTCGAATCGCCCAATCGTTTGGAGCGCCGACTATCAACCTTCGAAAGCGCTGCAGAACGTACTTGATGAACGTGCAGTAAATGGAATTTTTTATGGTGAGGTTGCTGAATTTAAGTTCCCCACACGAATTGTGGTGACG
>Ga0192647_100416_pt1 | contig 30269 bp, 26 predicted proteins | sample LauGreFa1BDMLBSN_2_FD_133046 | JGI IMG/M metagenome (GOLD analysis project Ga0192647, IMG submission 133046) | Freshwater lake microbial communities from Lake Michigan, USA - Fa13.BD.MLB.SN - reassembly | ecosystem: Environmental > Aquatic > Freshwater > Lake | place: Lake Michigan, USA... | reverse complement strand
CAAGGTGACCGGGCCCTCAACCTGGCCTATCGATTCCAGGATCAGCGGCTCGAGCAGACCGAACTGTCCGGTGCATGGCCCATCACTCGACGTTGGAGTGCCTTCGGTCGGCTGGTTTACGACCAGCAGGAGCGCAGCACGCTGGAGCAGTTCGGCGGCATCGAATACGGCGCCTGCTGCTGGCGGCTACGGCTCGTGGGCCGGCGGTTCGTCTCCAGCCGCACCGGCGAGCGGGACAGCGGGATCTACCTGCAGCTGGAACTCAACGGTCTCGCCAGTGTCGGAAGTTCCGCCGACACTTTCCTCGAGGAGGCAATTCGGGGATACTCGGCGGCCGGCGTAAGCCGCTGACTTTCAACATTTTTCAGGGTTCCCGCATGATCTCCAGTCGACCCCGAACCGTGACTACGCTCGTGCTGCTCGCGCTACTGACCGGCAGCGCAGGTCACGAGGCGAGCGCGCAGTCTCGCTCGCTGTCCGACCGAGGCGTGATGCTCGATCGCGTCGCCGCCGTGGTCAACGAGGGCGTGGTGCTGAGCAGCGAAGTCGACGAACAGATCGCGCTCGTCAGCGAGCGTCTCAAGACGCAAGGCCTCGAGATGCCGCCAGAGACGGTGCTGCGACAGCAGGTGCTCGAGCGGCTGGTGCTGCAGGAGATCCAGATGCAACGCGCGCAGCGCGCGGGCATCCGCATCAACGACGAGAATCTCAATCAGGCGCTCGGTGAAGTGGCGCAGCGTAACGGTATCCCGCTGGCGCAACTGCCTGAGGCGCTGACCCAGCAGGGACTCGACTATGCGAGCTATCGCGAAAGCGTTCGCCGCGAGATGACGCTGCAGGTGCTGCAGCAACGCGATGTCATCCAGCGCATCAACGTCAGCCCGCGCGAACTCGACCAATTTCTCGAGAAGCAGAAAAATCGGCCCTCCGAGCTCAACGAGTACAACCTCTCGCACATCCTGATCGCCGTGCCGCAGGAAGGGACGCCGCAGCAACTGGACGAGGCCTCCCGTCGCGCGGCCGACGTCGGTCAGCGCGCGCGCAGCGGGGAAGACTTCGCGAAACTCGCGGTGGCTTACTCGAACAGTCAAACGGCCCTCGAGGGCGGCGCACTCGGCTGGCGCAAGGGCCCGGAGATCCCGACCGTGCTCGCCGATCTGGTCGTCGGCCTGAAACCCGGCGAGGTCAGCGAACCGCTGCGCACACCTTCGGGATACCACATCGTGCGTCTTAACGAAGTTCGTGGTAACGACCAGCAGGTCGTGATCCGCCAGACCCGTGCGCGCCACATCCTGCTCAAGCCGACCGAGATCCAGGACGATGCCACCGTGCGTCAGCGACTGCTGGATGCGCGCGAGCGCATCCTCAAGGGCGAGGACTTCGCCGTACTCGCCAAGACGCTCTCGGAAGACCCAGGCTCTGCAGCCGAGGGCGGTGATCTGGGCTGGAGCGCACCCGGCAATTTCGTGCCCGAATTCGATCGCATGCTCGAAAGCCTGACCGAAAACGAAATCAGTCAGCCGTTCCGTACCCAGTTCGGCTGGCATGTTGTGCAATTGCTCGGTCGGCGCGATTACGACAACACTGAAGAACTGCGTCGTCAGCGCGCCTTCCTGCAACTGCGCGAAAGCAAGGCGGACGAGGAAACCGAACTCTGGCTGCGCCGTCTGCGTGACGAGGCGTATGTCGACATCAAGAGCTGATCGACCGCGTCTCGTCATCACCTCGGGAGAACCGGCGGGCATCGGCCCGGAGTTGTGCGCGCAACTACTCGCGGACGGCGCACCTGACTGTGAGCTCTGCATCCTTGGCGATCGAGAGCTGCTTCGCGAACGTGCGGTGATGGCAGGCGTCGCGCCGTTGCCGGACGAGTGGATCGAGCATGTGCCGCTACCCACCCACTCGGTGGCAGGGTCACTGGATGTGCGCAATGCGCCTTACGTGCTCGAACTGCTGGATCGGGCTTTGGCCGGAGTGCGTTCGGGCCGCTTCGATGCGATGGTGACGGCACCGGTACAAAAATCGGTGATCGCACAATCCGGCGTACCCTTTTCGGGACACACGGAATATCTCGCCGAACGCTGCGCAGCACCGCTGCCCGTGATGCTGCTGACCTGCGGGACGCTACGTGTAGCCCTCGCGACGACCCACCTGCCGTTACGGCGCGTCGCCGATGCGATCAACGAAGCGGGGCTCCTGCAGATCCTGCGCATCATGCACACGGATCTGCGTCGCTGGTGGCAGATTGAGGCGCCGCGCATCGCCGTGTGCGGCCTCAACCCCCATGCCGGGGAAAACGGTCTGCTCGGCGAAGAGGACCAACTCGTGATCGCTCCGGCGATCGCCGCGGCACGACGTGAAGGCATCGATGCCCAAGGGCCGCTGCCCGCCGACACGGCGTTCGTGCCGCGCGAGATGGCGCGCTACGACGCGTATCTTGCGATGTATCACGACCAAGGCCTGCCGGTACTCAAGCACGCCGCTTTCGGACATGCCGTGAATATCACGCTCGGCCTGCCCATCATTCGTACTTCCGTCGATCACGGCACTGCGCTCGCGCTGGCCGGCACCGGCAAGGCCGACGTCGGCAGTTTGCGCGCGGCCGTAGATCTTGCACGCACTCTCGCCCTGCGATCGAGCGGCTGAGCCGCGTGGTATTCGCCCGCAAACGCTTCGGTCAGAACTTCCTGCATGACGAGGGAGTCATCGAGCGCATCGTTAGCGCGATCGGCCCATCGCCGCAGGATGCGCTCGTCGAGATCGGTCCCGGACACGGCGCCCTGACCGAACCGCTGCTCGAGCGCGCAGGTCGCCTCGATGCGATCGAGATCGATCGCGATCTGGCCGCTACGCTGCAGGAGCGCTTCGCAGGGCCGGGCCTGACGCTGCATGTGGCCGATGCTTTGCGCTTCGACTTTGCAGCCCTGGCCGTACAACGCGGGCGCAAGCTGCGCGTGGTGGGCAATCTCCCGTACAACGTCTCGACGCCGCTGCTGTTCCACCTGCTCGAGGCGCACGGCTCGATTGAAGATTTGCACATCATGCTGCAGCGCGAAGTGATCGCACGGATCTGCGCTGCGCCGGGCAGCGACGATTACGGACGCCTCACCGTCATGCTCGCCCCGTGGGTCGTGGCCGAGGCGCTGTTCGAAGTCGGCCCCGGCGCATTCCGGCCTGCGCCGAAAGTCTGGTCGGCCGTGGCTCGCCTCACGGTTCGCGAGGCGCCCGCCTTCCCGGTCGATGCGCGCTTTGGACGAGTGGTCGCTGCGGCGTTCTCGCAGCGCCGCAAAACGCTGCGCAACGGGTTGCGTGCCCTACTCGATGCCGCCGCCATCGAGCGCTGCGGCGTCGACCCGGGCGCACGCCCGGAAACCCTGACGCCCGCGCAGTTCGCCGCGCTTGCACAGGCCCTGCCGAGCAGCTAGCGTGCAAAGCGCCATGGACGAACCCTTCCGCATCCACATCCACATCGAAACGGCCTACCTCGAGGCGCAATCCGAGCCCGAGGAGCAGCGGTTCGTGTTCAGCTACACCATCACCATCCGTAACGAGGGCACCCAAGCGGCGCAGCTCGTCTCGCGGCACTGGCTGATCACCGACAGCAACGGCAAGACTCAGGAAGTACGCGGTAAAGGCGTCGTCGGCGAGCAGCCGCATCTGCGACCCGGTCAGTCGTTCCGCTACTCGAGCGGCGCCATCATCGAAACGCCGGTCGGCACCATGCAGGGCAGTTACCAGATGCGCTCGGACGAGGGCCTGACATTCGATGCGCCGATCCCGGCGTTCCGTTTGGCGATGCCGGGTATCGTCCACTGACATGGCGCGCATCGCGATCGGCGACGTGCAGGGGTGCCTTACGGAACTGCGCGCGCTGCTCGATAGGGCGAGGTTTTCAGCGGACCGCGACGAGTTGTGGTTCGTCGGCGATCTCGTCAACCGCGGCCCACAATCGCTCGGCGTGCTGCGCTTCGTCCGCGCCCTCGGCGCCAATGCGCGCGTCGTGCTCGGCAATCATGACCTGCACCTGCTCGCCGTGGCGTTCGGCAGCGGCCGGGAACTGCGCAAGGGCGATACGCTCGATGAGATCCTGCAGGCCAGCGATCGCGACAGGCTGCTCGAATGGCTGCTCGGTTGTCCGCTCGCCGTATGCGCTGCGCAAGCGGCCCCAGAGGGTACCGATGATCTGATGGTGCACGCCGGCGTCGTGCCGCAATGGTCCGTCGCCGAGGTGCTGTCTCTGGCGCGCGAGGTGCAACAGGTGCTACGAGAACGCCCCGCGGAGCTCTTCGCAGGCATGTACGGCAACAAGCCAGACCGTTGGGATGAGGCGCTGCAGGGCATCGACCGCTGGCGCTTCGTCATCAATACACTCACGCGACTGCGCTACTGCCGCGCGGACGGGCAGATCGATTTGAAGATGAAGGGTGCGCCGGGCTCACAGTCCCCGGGCTGGCAGCCCTGGTTCGAGGTCGACACGCGGCGCAGCCGCGGCGCGCGGGTGATCGTCGGCCACTGGTCAACGCTGGGTCTGCGAACCGAACCACATCTGCTGGCGCTCGACACCGGTTGCGTCTGGGGCGGGGCCCTGACGGCCGTCTGCCTCGACTCCGGACAACGCTGGCAGGAAGCCTGCGCCGGATATCGCGAGCCCGGCTAAAATGCCAGCATGAGCCTCATCAAGCAGCAAGACGTGATCGACAGCGTGGCCGACGCGCTGCAATACATCTCCTACTACCACCCGATCGATTACATCGAATCGCTCGGCCGAGCCTACGAGCTCGAGGAGTCACCCGCGGCCAAGGACGCCATCGCGCAAATCCTCACCAATTCGCGGATGTGCGCGGAAGGCCACAGACCGATCTGCCAGGACACCGGCATTGTGGTCGCCTTCGTCAAGGTCGGCATGAACGTGCGCTGGGACGCGACGCTGACGCTCACCGAGATGATCAACGAGGGCGTGCGCCGCGCCTACCTCGATCCGAACAACACGCTTCGCGCATCGATCGTGGCCGACCCCGCTTTCACCCGCAAAAACACACGCGACAACTCCCCCGCCGTGGTCCACGTAGAAATGGTGCCCGGAGATACGGTGGAGATCACGGTCTCTGCCAAGGGTGGCGGCTCGGAGAACAAGTCGAAGTTCGTGATGCTGAATCCCAGCGACTCCATCGTCGATTGGGTGCTGAAGACGGTACCCACGATGGGTGCGGGCTGGTGTCCGCCCGGCATGCTCGGCATCGGCATCGGCGGTTCGGCCGAGAAGGCCATGCTGCTCGCCAAAGAATCACTGATGGACCCCATCGATATGACCGAGCTCAAGGCCCGCGGTCCGCGCAATCCGACCGAAGAGTTGCGCATCGAGCTGCACGATAAGGTCAATGCGCTCGGCATCGGTGCGCAGGGTCTCGGCGGCCTCTCTACCGTTCTCGATGTAAAAATCCTCGACTACCCGACGCACGCGGCCTCAAAGCCGGTGGCCATGATCCCGAACTGCGCGGCCACGCGGCACGTGCACTTCACGCTCGATGGCTCAGGTCCGGCGCAGCTCGAACCGCCGGATCTCGCGCGTTGGCCCAAGGTCGACTGGAAGCCGTCGAAGGAGTCGATCCGCGTCAATCTCGACACACTGACTCCCGCCGAAGTCGCCACCTGGCAACCGGGTGATCGCCTGCTGCTCAACGGACGCATGCTCACGGGGCGCGATGCCGCGCACAAGCGCATCGCCGACCTGTTCGCGAGCGGTCAGGGACTCCCCGAGGGTGTCGATTTTCGTAACCGGGCGATCTATTACGTCGGGCCAGTTGACCCTGTGCGTGACGAAGTGGTGGGCCCTGCGGGCCCCACCACGGCGACACGGATGGATAAATTCACCGAAATGATGCTCGAGAAGACAGGGCTCATTGCCATGATCGGCAAGGCGGAACGCGGACCCACCGGCATCGAAGCGATTCGCAAGCACGGCGCGGCCTACCTCATGGCCGTGGGCGGTGCCGCCTATCTCGTCTCTAAGGCCATCAAGGCCTCGCGCGTGGTGGCCTTTGCCGATCTTGGGATGGAAGCGATCTACGAGTTCGAGGTGAAGGACATGCCGGTCACGGTAGCGGTCGATGCGCGCGGCACCTCCGTGCACCAGAGCGGTCCGGCGGAGTGGAGCCAGAAGATTGCTGCTGGCTTGCCGCTCCGCCGGCGCTGAGACGCAAAAGATTTCTTACGGCGCCTTGACGGGCGCCGGCTTCTGATCTTTGGCGTAGTGCTCGAGACTCGAGAGACTGCGATCCGCACTCCACTCGGTCGGCGCATCGAAGTACTTCTTGTAATGCTTCTCGGCGTAGTCGAGCACCGGTCGCGTCAGCACCTGATCAAGGCTCTTGGTCGTGCCCATGAAGCAGCCGTACTGACAGAAGCCGGTGCGCTGACCCATCAGCATCCACGGCAGCCAGGGCGTGATGCGGTTCCAGGTGCCGGTGTAGTCGATGGTGGTGAGCTTCGGATTCTGCAGGTCCTCGACGCGGATGTGGTGCGCGAAGAACTCCGACACCTGCGCAATGCGCCCCGCCGACTCACGCGGCCACTTCTCCGGCTGCAGCGCACTCGGATAGGCGAGATGCACATGGATTTCCATTTCCGCCATATCGCCATGCTGGTACCACGGCAGGATGAACGGGATGCGCGGCGGCTGCTCCTTGTTGAGTCCGCCAAAGTCCGACATCGCCGGGAAATGATCTTCGATGAGGTAATTGAACGGGTCGTTGGCTACGTGCACCGCCTTGACGGTCTCGTTGGTCAACGGGTTTTTCCACTCATCGAGTACTTCACCCGTCTTGAGATCGGTGTAGACGATGATCTCGCGACACATGCGACGGATCGCGCCGTTCGGCCCCTCGGCAAGGCGAATGACGCCGAAGCCCGAGGCACCCATCAGATCGACGACCTTCTTCTGCGGTTCGATGGCCATGACGTAGCCCTTGAACCAGAAGTACTTCTGCTTGCCGAAATCGAGATCACCCTGGATACGCGCGTAGGCCAGCTGGTTGCCGCGCCCCGTCGACAGATCGAGGTAGGGCCCCTTCAAGCCAGGTCCGGTGCCGTGGCTGGACACCATAGTCGAACCGGCCGTCGCCGTAGGACCGAGCGTCATGCCCGCGAGGCCCGCGGCGCCCACCGCCAACGCACCGCCGAGCCCGCTCGCCGTGGTCAGGAACTCGCGACGTTCCGGCTGTTGTAGATCCTGCGCCTTATCCATCTCACACCCCCGTGTTGTTGAAGCGCCGATGATGCCTCGGGGTGCCGCCGATCGATGCGCCGGCCCGCCGCTCTGTCCATTTTCGCACCGGTGGCGTCAGGCGCCCCCTTGCAGACGCTTCAACTCGTTGAGCACGAGTTTGGAGTGACCGTCAGCATCAACCTTTTCCCAGTGCTTGGCGACGCGACCCTGCGGATCGATGATGAAGGTGTCGCGGCGCGAGAACTCCACGAGCCCGAGCATGCTGGTCAGCACGCCATAGGTCTTGGTCGTCGCCTTGCTCGAGTCGGCAAGCACGGCGAAGGGCAGGCTGTGCTCCTTGGCGAAGTCCTTCTTGGAATTCACGTCATCCACGCTCACGCCAAGAATGACGGCATTGGCCCGGTTGAAAGCAAAGATATCGTCCCGGAAGTCGCAGGCCTGCGTGGTGCAGCCCGGCGTATTGTCCTTGGGGTAGAAATACAGCACCACCCACTTGCCACGGTAATCCTTGAGCGACACCCACTTGCCGGTCTGATCCTGGAGGCGAAACTCCGGCGCGGGACTGCCCACCTTGGGGCTTGCAGCAAGAACAGGGAGAGACAGCGCGAATACGGCAAGCGCACCGAGTACGGCGGTGACGATGCTCGAGAGGCGAAGACTTTGCGCCATGATGGAACTCCTCCTTGAAGTATGAAACCCTATCTTCCACGAGTGACGCACCCGGATACAACAGAATCTTCCCTGCAACGCAGACAGACCGCCCTGGTGCTGTCGGGCGGCGGCGCTCGCGCCGCATACCAGGTGGGCGTACTCAAGGCCCTGGCAGAGATTTGGCCCGAGGAGCGCCCCCCGTACGATGTAATCGTCGGCACCTCGGCGGGCGCCGTGTGCGCCGCCGTCCTGGCGACCCATGCCGACGACTGGCGCATGGGGATCCAGCGCCTCGAGGCCGTCTGGGCCAATTTCAGCGTCGAACAGGTCTTTCACGCCGGCTTGCCGTCGATGGTCGGCGCCGGTCTGCGCTGGGCCCTCTCGGCCATCAGCGGAGGACGCCTCGCGCAGACACCGAGCGCGCTCTTCGACAACACGCCGCTTCGCACGCTGCTCGCCGAGCGCATCGACTGGGACGCCATACGCGAGCACGTGGCCAACGGCTCGCTGCACGCGCTGGCTCTTGCCGCGACCACCTACGCGGGTGGCCACCACCGGGTGTTCTTCGAAGCCGAAGCCTGCGTGCCGGAATGGCAGGGAGTGCGTCGACGCGGCACACGCGAGCGGCTCGACCTCGACCATCTCATGGCGAGTGCGGCGATTCCCTTCCTCTTTCCGGCGGTGCGCATCGGTGACGTCTACTACGGCGACGGCGCGATGCGTCAACTCGCACCCCTCTCGCCGGCAATCCACCTCGGTGCGAAACGCCTGCTCGTGCTTGGCGTGCGTGCGCAATACGCCGCCGGACTCGGTTCGCTCGTCGGCATGCGACATGCTCCCTCGTCCGGCGAAATCTTCGGCTTCATGCTCGACACCCTGTTCAGCGACCAGATGGATGCCGACTTCGATCAACTGGAGCGAACCAACCGATTCCTAGGCGAAGCAGGGCGGCCGGTCATGGGATTGCGGCAGGTGTCAGCACTGCGGCTCATGCCGAGCGTCGACCCGCGGGAAGTCGCCATCGGTCATATCAAATCTCTCCCGCCCGCTTTGCGCACCCTGCTCGCAGTGATTGGCGCGCGCGGCGAGGCCGGGGGACTGCTCGCCAGCTACCTGCTGTTCGAGGCCTCGTTCACCCGGGCCTTGATCGAAATGGGTTACACCGACACGCTCGCGCAGCGTCATACGCTGCTCGAGTTCCTCACGGAGTAACTTGCTTGCGGCGCAGCGCCGCCGTCGCTCGATCGAGGCCGTCCAGAGTCAGGGGGAACATGCGCCCGCCGACGAGTTCCTGAGTGAGGCGAATCGAGGGCGTCCAATCCCAGCGCTCTTCCGGTTCCGGATTCAGCCACACGAGATAGGGAAAGTGCGCGGCGATACGCTGCATCCAGGCGCTGCCTGCCTCCTCGTTCCAGTGCTCGACGCTACCGCCCGGCTGAACGATTTCATAGGGGCTCATCGTCGCATCACCGACGAAAATCACCCGGTAGTCGGCATTGAACGTGCGCAGCATTTGCAGGGTCGAGGTGCGCTCGGTATGCCGGCGGCGGTTGTCCTTCCACAATCCCTCGTAGATGAAATTGTGGAAGTAGAAATACTCGAGATGTCGAAATTCGCTGCGCGCCGCGGAGAACAGTTCTTCGCAAACGCGCACGTGGTCATCCATCGAACCGCCGACATCGAGCAGCAGCAGAACCTTGATCGTATTGCGCCGCTCGGGCCGCAGTTTCAGATCGAGCCAGCCCGCATTGCGCGCGGTCGCATCGATGGTGCCACCGAGATCGAGTTCATCCGCTGCCCCCTGACGTGCGAACTTGCGCAGCCGGCGCAACGCGACCTTCAGATTGCGAGTGCCGATCTCGCGCTGATCGTCGAAGTTGCGGTACTCGCGTGACTCCCACACCTTGACCGCGCGGCGCTGCCGCTTGCCGGCGTCACCGATCCGCACTCCCTCTGGGTTGTAGCCGCCGGAGCCGAACGGCGAGGTACCGCCCGTGCCGATCCACTTGCTGCCACCTTCGTGACGCTCTTTTTGCTCGGCGAGTCGCTGGCGCAGCGTCTCGAGTAGTTTGTCCCAACTACCAAGCGCTTCGATCTTGCGCCGTTCCTCCTCGGAGAGCACCCGCTCAGCAAGCTGCTTCAGCCAATCGGCTGGCACCTCGGCGATGATCTTCTCGAAGAGCCGCTCAGCTCCCTCAAAATGCTGGGCGAACACGCGATCGAAGCGATCGAAGTGCCGTTCGTCCTTGACCAGTGCCAGCCTTGCCAGCCAGTAGAACTCCTCGGCGGAGCAGGACGCCACGCGCGCCTCGAGGGCCTGCAGCAGGGAGAGAAACTCGGTGAGCGATACCGGCACACCGGCCGTACGCAAGTCGAAGAAAAAGCGGACCAGCACCCCTGGCGCCCCGCGTCAGCGGACTCGTCGGTTGAGGAACACCAGTTGCTCGAACAGGTGTACGTCTTGCTCGTTCTTCAGCAGTGCACCGTAGAGCGGCGGGATCGCTTTCTTCGGATCATCGCTGCGCAGCGCCTCGGGCGGAATGTCCTCGGCGAGCAGCAACTTGATCCAGTCGAGCAGCTCAGAGGTGGAGGGCTTTTTCTTCAGCCCCGGTGTCTCACGGACCTTGTAGAACGCGCCCAGTGCCTCGGCCAGCAGCTCCCGCTTCAGGTTCGGGTAATGCACCTCGACGATGCGACTCATCGTGTCCTGGTCCGGGAAACGGATGTAGTGGAAGAAGCAGCGGCGCAGGAATGCGTCCGGCAACTCCTTCTCGTTGTTGCTGGTGATGATGATGATCGGGCGGTGCCGCGCCTTGATGAGCTCGCGCGTCTCATAGACGTAAAACTCCATCCGATCGAGTTCGCGCAGCAGGTCGTTCGGGAACTCGACGTCTGCCTTGTCGATCTCGTCGATGAGCAGAACGGGCTGAACCTCCGACTCGAAGGCCTCCCACAACTTGCCCCGCACGATGTAGTGGCTGATATCGGCAACGCGCGGATCACCCAACTGCGAATCTCGCAGACGCGATACGGCGTCGTACTCATAAAGTCCCTGCTGCGCCTTGCTGGTCGACTTGACGTGCCACTCGAAGAGCGGCCGGCCGAGTGCAGTGGCGACTTCGATTGCCAGTTGCGTCTTGCCCGTTCCCGGCTCGCCCTTAATGAGCAAAGGACGCGCGAGCGTCACGGCGGCGTTGACGGCCATGCCGAGATCACCCGTGGCGATGTATCGCTCGGTGCCTTCGAAACGACTCTGGCTCTTGCCCTCGATCATGGTCACTCTCCAGACGCTGCCGCAGCTTTGACAACGAGCGTATGCACGGTGGGGCCGGGCAGCAGCGGTCGCGCACGACCCGTAACCCAATCCTCGTAACCGGCACGATAGAACGGCGACAGCGGATGACCGCTCTGGCCACCCGGTATCTGCAAATAGCCCTCGGCCTCGCGCCCCGGCGACACCGCAAAACGCTCGGAGGCCCCGAAGCCGCGACCCGCGACCCGCGGCATGTCGTTGTCGCCCGGCAACGGTCTCGGCGCCATGTCGAGATAGCGCGCGAGCGGACCCAGCGAGGCCGACAAGGGATGACGGATCCGTGAGGTGTTTCGCTCACCCCAGCTGCACGTGGCCAGCGAGGAGCAACGCGTGGCGAGGTCGGCAATCACCGCATCCACCTGCGCCAGCAGAAACGCGCGCCAGTTCGCGTGGGGCTCGGCCAGCATGTGCGGCGGCTGCTCAGTGAGGAGTCGCCACAAGGACCCCTCGAAAAGATTGGCCGGGTACGAGTCCGTGCCCGCCTGCAGCGTGCGGGTGATCATCTCCCAGCTCGCGCGGCGCGTCTGGTCGCGAAACGTCCTGACGAGGTGGTAACTGACCGATTCAGGGATCGCCCTGCCCTGCCAGTCAGCCGCGAGCCGTCGCAGCTCCGCGCGCTGCGGCTGGTTGCGCAAGGCATCTTCGTCGAGCGTAGCGAGCAGCAACCGTTGCCAGCGCTCGAGGAACAGCGCGCGGTCATCGAGTTGGATGGCCAGCATGTCCGCGGGTGTCGCCGGTGCACGCAACGCAAGCAAGCCATCGCGAATTTGTCCCTGGCGCGCCCCCATGTCATAGCCCATGCCACCGGTCGCCTCGTCGTTGCCGAGCACTCGCTCGAGCTCGCCCTCGACGTGACGCGAGTTGGCGCTCCACAGTCGACCGACCTCCGGATCGACGATGCGCGGCGCCGAGGCCGCATCGCGCCAGAGCACTGGGCGCGGCGTCTCGGGGCCGAGTTCGCCTTGCGGAATACGCCCGATAATGGTCCAGGCGATGCGCCCGCTGCGATCGCCCAAGGTGAAGTTCTGGTGCGGTATCCCAACGCTGGGCGCGAGCGCGAGGGCGGCGTCGAGACTGCGCACCTGCTGCAGCTCCAGCGCCGCGAGGTTCGTGGCACCCGGCTCCGAGATCAACCAACGGGCCAGCCAACAGGTTTCGCCGAGCGCCGGATCGTTCGGGCTGCGCTCGACCATCACGCCATGCGGCGAGTCGTACACATCGAGCGGCACGATGTCGCTGCGAGCGACCTCGATGCGCTCGCGGATGACCCTGAAGCGCCGCTCTCCCTCGGCGGTCGCGTAGGTCCCCCGCGCCAGCGAACAACTGCGCGGTCGAACGTCGATCCAATCGCCATAGCTATTGGTGAACGACCAGGCGATATGGCCGTTGCTGCCGGCCGCAACGACGGGCAGACCCGGCAAGGTCACGCCATTGAGTTCCGTGGCTGTTGCGGCCGACTGGGCCTGCCCACCACCCGAGATCTGCAGTCGTGCTCGGTACCACACGGTGGGTACGCGCAGTCCAAGGTGCATATCTCCAGCAACGAGCGCGACACCACTCGCGGTGTGTGCGCCCGCCACCGCCCAGGCATTGCTGCCCGGCACGCCCTCCGGCCCCTCAGCCTGACGGGTCCCGCCCGCAGCAGCGCCCCCCGCAGCAGCGACCGCCGCCGCGCGCGAGGTCGCCCGCAGGTCGAGCGCATCGGGTGAGGGCACGGGCGGAGCTACGAAGAACTGGCCACCGTTGGCCTCGCGTGCAGCCTCAATGGTCGGGAAATTCGGTGCATCCCACTCGTTGCCACGCGGGAAGAAAAACCTCAGCACTTCAGCCGCTTGACTGGCATCGGCCTCTTCGCGCGAGGCGGCGGCGATACGCTCGATCAGCCGCAGTTCGATACTGCGACGGGCGATCTCGGTCTGCACGCCTTCGTGCTGCAGCTGCCACCACATCGAATGCAGCACGAGGATGGAGTCCTCCGCGCGCCACGGCTCGGGCGTTGCGCGCAGCAGTATGTATTCCCACGGCCGCACGCGAAGTTCATCGAGGCCACGATTCACGCCGCGCGTGTAGGCCTCGATCCACTCGCGCTGCTCGGGCGTCGCCGCAGCAATCGCCTGACGTGCCACCTGACGCAGACGAAAGGCCCGCGCCCGCTTGTCCTGCTCCACGGTGCTGCTGCCGAGCAGTGCCGACAGTTCGCCCGCCGCGAATCGCCGTGACAAATCCATCTGGAAAAATCGATCTTGGGCGTGCAGCACACCGAGTCCGTAGGCGACGTCGGGCCAACTGTCGCCACGCACTGTGGGTGCACCATCCGCATCGCGTTGCAGCACGACCTGCGCTTGCGGGCCACCCTCGCTGCCCTCGAGCTCACCCGACAGTTGCGGTAACGATCCGCGCAGCAACCACCACACCACCACCAGCAGTACGGCCAATGCCATCGTCAAGGCACCGCCGAGCCACAGCAGCGTTTTTTTCATGCGAGAGCCCTATGCACCGTGAGGATCTGCAGCGAGTTGGTACCGCCCTGTACGCCGGTGAGCTCACCCTGGGTGAGGATGATCTGATCGCCCTCAGCGGCCAACTCCAGCTCGAGCAGCATGTCGAAGACGCTCTGGAACAGACTGCGGCGGCTGTCGCGCGGGATGTCGAAGGCGACGGGATACACACCGCGATAGATCGTCACGCGCCGACGGGTCGCCTCATGGCGAGTGAAGGCGTAGATGGGGATGTCCGAGCGCAAGCGCGACATCCACTGGGTCGTGGCACCACTCTCGGTGAGCGCCACGATCGCGCGCACGTTGAGGTGATTGGCCGTGTACATCACGGCGTTGGCGATCGCCTCCTCGGTGTGACTGAAGCGCACGTTCGAGCGCTCGCGCGGCCGGTGCATCGAGAGGTGATAGGTTTCGGCGCCCTCGATCACTTCAGTCATGGCTGCAACGGCCTTGACCGGGTACTTGCCCGCCGCAGTCTCGGCCGACAGCATCACGGCGTCCGTGCCATCCATCACGGCGTTGGCGACGTCGCTCACCTCGGCGCGGGTCGGTACCGGGTTGGTGATCATCGATTCCATCATCTGCGTCGCGGTGATCACCACGCGATTGCGGTGGCGAGTCTGATGGATGATGGTCTTCTGCAAGCCCGTGAGCGCCGCGTGACCCATCTCCACACCGAGATCGCCGCGCGCCACCATGATGACGTCGGTGGCGTCGATGATTCCGGCCAACTGCGCGATGGCTTCATGTCGCTCGATCTTGGCGACGATGCGCACGCCGACCCCGCCCGCGGCACGTAACAACTCGCGCGCAAGATGGATATCGTCCGCATCGCGTACGAACGACAAGGCCACGTAGTCGAGGCCCTGTGCCGCTGCAAAGCGGATGTCTTCGCGATCCTTATCGGTGAGCGCGGGCGCGGAGATTCCGCCGCCCTTGCGGTTGAGTCCCTTGCGATTCGATAACTCGCCGCCCGCCACGACACGCGTGTGGATGCGCGTGCCCTCGACCTCCGTCACCTCGAGGACGATAAGGCCATCGTTCAGAAGCAGCGTATCGCCGGCGAATACGTCTGCCGTGAGTTCTTTATAGGCGACGCCTACGGAGTCGATCGTGCCCGCACGCTTGTCGAGCGCGGTGTCGAGCACGAACGGCTGACCCTCGACGAGTTGCACGGCACCGTCCACGAAGCTTTCGATGCGGATCTTGGGCCCGGCCAGATCCCCGAGGATGGCCACGTATCGTCCCGCTCGCGCCGAGGCCGTGCGCAGCAGCTCGATGCGCCGCAAATGATCTTCGACGGCACCGTGGGAGAAGTTGACCCGCGCCACATCGAGACCGGCGCGGCACATGTCGATGAGCACATCGAGTTCGTCCGTGGCCGGCCCGAGGGTCGCCACGATTTTGGTTCTGCGAAGCATGGCTACATTGTGGAGTGCGGCGCGTCGCAGGGCTAGCCCATCGACGCGCTGCACGCGAACCCGGTGACAGACGAAACCGCGATCGCCAACCCGACATTCGACGACTCAGCTGTCGGCGCGAGCCTCGAGTGCCGCCACGGCGGGCAGCGTCTTGCCTTCGACGAACTCGAGAAAGGCACCGCCACCGGTCGAGATATAGGAGATGCCCTGCTCGACACCGTACTTCTCGATGGCCGCGAGGGTGTCGCCGCCGCCGGCAAGCGAAAACGCCGGGCTGCGCGCGATCGCCTCGGCGATGACACGCGTGCCACCGCCAAACTGGTCGAACTCGAACACACCCACGGGGCCGTTCCAAAGGATCGTGCCCGCTGACTGCAGCATCTGCGCCAGTACGGCGGCCGTTTGCGGGCCGATATCGAGAATCAGTTCGTCGGCGCCGACCGCCGCGACCGGCTTCACCGTAGCAATGGCTGTCGGCGCAAACTCCGTGGCCACCACCACATCAGTCGGCAGGGGAATGTCCGCGCCGCGCGCCTTGGCCTGGGCCAGCAAGGCGCGGGCCGTATCAAGCATGTCGGGTTCGTGCAGCGACTTGCCGACCGCCACTCCCGTGGCTGCCAGGAAGGTGTTGGCGATGCCACCACCCACGATCAACTTGTCCACCTTGGCGAGCAGCGACTCGAGCACCGTGAGCTTGGTCGACACTTTTGAGCCCGCCACGATCGCGACCAGCGGCCGTGCCGGATGCGCGAGCGCCCGCTCGAGCGCTTCGAGTTCGCCGACCAGCAGCGGACCCGCACAGGCGATGGGCGCAAAGCGGGCCACGCCGTGCGTGCTCGCCTCGGCGCGGTGCGCGGTGCCGAACGCGTCCATGACGAACACGTCGCAGAGTGCCGCCATACGCCGCGCAAGGGTTTCGTCGTCCTTCTTCTCGCCCTTGTTGAAGCGCACGTTCTCGCAGAGCACGACTTCGCCCGGCGCGCACTCCACACCATCGAGCCAATCGCGCTGCAGTCTCACCGGCTGGCCGAGCAGTTCACCGAGTCGCGTGGCGACCGGCGCAAGGGAGTTTTCGGCAGAAAACTCGCCTTCCTTTGGTCTGCCCAGATGCGACAGCAGGATCACCCGCGCGCCCTGCTCGAGTGCCGCACGGATCGTCGGCAATGCCGCACGAATGCGCGCATCGCTCGTCACCACGCCGCCCTCGACGGGCACGTTCAGATCCTCGCGGATCATGACGCGCTTGCCCGCAAGGGCCTGATCCGCCATGCGACGTACGCGCATGCTCAGCCCGCCCGCGACCAGGCCAGTGCCGTGTCGAGCATGCGATTGGAGAAACCCCACTCGTTGTCGTACCACGAGCAGACCTTCACGAGCGTGCCGCCCGTGACCTTGGTCATAGTCGCATCGTAGGTCGAGGAGTGAGCATCATGGTTGTAGTCGATCGACACGAGCGGCGCGTCCGTGTAGGCGAGCACGCCCTTGAGCGGGCCGGCGGCGGCGGTCTTGAGCAGACCGTTGATTTCTTCGACCGACGTCGGTCGCTGGGCGGTGAAGGTGAGATCGACAAGCGATACGTTGATGGTCGGCACGCGCACGGCGAAGCCGTCGAACTTGCCCTTGAGCGCGGGCAGCACGAGACCCACGGCCGCGGCCGCACCCGTCTTGGTCGGAATCATCGACATGGTTGCCGAGCGCGCGCGGCGCAGATCCGAGTGGTAGACGTCGGTCAGCACCTGGTCGTTGGTGTAGGCATGGATCGTGGTCATCAAGCCACCGACGATGCCGATGTTCTCGTGCAGCACCTTCGCCATGGGCGCGAGGCAGTTGGTGGTGCAGGACGCATTCGAAACCACCGTGTGCGAGGCACGCAGCACGTCGTGGTTGACGCCGAAGACCACGGTCGCATCGACGTCATCACCGCCCGGCGCGGAAATCAGCACCTTGCGGGCACCGCCCGCCAGATGCGCGCTCGCCTTGGCCTTGCTCGTGAAGAGTCCCGTGCACTCGAAGACGATGTCGACGCCGAGCTCCCCCCACGGCAGCTTGGCCGGATCGCGCTGCGCGAGCACGCGGATACGATCGCCGTTGACGATCATCGAGTCGCCCTCAACGCTCACCTGACCGTTGAAGCGACCATGAGCGGTGTCGTATCGCGTCAGATGCGCATTGGTGTTGGCATCGCCGAGATCGTTGATGGCGACGATCTGGATCTCGCCGGTGCGGCCGCTTTCATAAAGGGCGCGCAATACGTTGCGGCCGATGCGGCCATAGCCGTTGATGCCTACCTTGATCGCCATCTGTTCAATCTCCTTATCTGGGTCCGTTGAGTAGTGAATCGAGCGCGCGGCCGATGTGCGCCGCAGTCAGCCCGTAATGATCGAAAAGATCCGCCGCCTTACCGGAGGCGCCGAAGCGGTCGATGCCGATGACACAGCCATCGCTGCCGACGTACTTCCACCAACTCTGCGAGGCGGCCGCTTCGATGGCCAGCCGCCGGCGCACGGCGCGCGGCAACACCGCTTCGCGCCACGCAGCATCTTGCGCATCGAACACGTCGGTACAGGGCATGGACACCAGACGCACGCGTCGACCGGCCGCGTTGGCCGCACGCACGGCTTCGGCCGCGGGCGCAACCTCGGAGCCGGTGGCGATGAGAATGGCCTCGGGCAAACCCTCGCCCGCAGGCTCGATCAGTATGTAACCGCCGTTGGCGACGGCGGCCTGCTGCGCGGCATCACGCGGCTGCTGCGGCAGGGCTTGCCGCGTCAGCACGAGGCTCGTGGGTCCCTGCTGTCGCTCGATGGCAGCGAGCCAAGCGCACGCGGTCTCGAAAGCATCGCAAGGACGCCACACGCTGAGATTCGGCATGGCACGGAGCGAGGCCAGATGTTCGATCGGTTGATGCGTCGGTCCGTCTTCGCCGAGCCCGATCGAATCGTGCGTATACACGAGCAGGATGCGCTGGTGCATCAGCGCCGCAAGTCGCACCGCATTGCGCGCGTAATCGGAGAACACGAGGAAAGTGCCGGCGTAAGGCGCAAAACCGCCGTGCAGCGCCAGCCCGTTCATCATCGCGGTCATGGCGAACTCGCGTACGCCGTAGTTGATGTAGTTGCCCGAGGCATCCGCAGCGGTGACCGCCCGCGAGTCCTTGCGGAAGGTGTTCACCGAGCCGGTGAGATCCGCCGAACCACCGAGCAACTCGCCCATGCCCGGGCCGAGTACGTTGAGGATAGCGCCCGAGGATGCGCGGGTTGCCTGGCCACCCGTCACCGCGAGCGCTGCCGCGAGCGCCGCATCGCGCAAGGCCGGCCAGTTCGTGGGCAATCCGCCCTGCATGCGACGGGTGAACTCGGCAGCGAGCTCCGGGAATTCGCGACGATAGCGGTTGAAGCGGCGCTGCCAGGATTTCTCGGCCCGCGCGCCTCGTGCGCGCTGATCCCACGCCGCGCGCAATTCTTCGGGTACGACGAACGGCTCGTGCGACCAGCCGAGTGCCGCACGCGTGGCAGCGATTTCCTCGGTGCCCAGCGGCTCACCGTGGGTCGACTTGCTGCCCTGCTTGTTCGGCGCACCATAGCCAATCACGGTGCGCGCGCAAATCAGCGTCGGCTTGCTGCGTTCGCCGCGCGCACGACGCAGCGCCTTGGCCACGGCCTCGCCATCGTGCCCATCGACATCCTTGATGACCTGCCATCCGTAGGCCGCGAACCGCTTGGGCGTATCGTCGGCCATCCAGCCCTTCACGGCACCGTCAATCGAGATGCCATTGTCGTCGTAGACGCAGATGAGCTTGCCGAGACCGAGTGTGCCGGCGAGCGAGGCCGCTTCGTGGGAGATGCCTTCCATCACGCAGCCGTCGCCTAAGAAAACGTACGTGTGGTGATCGACGATGGCGTGCCCATCACGATTGAACTCGGCAGCGAGCAACTTCTCTGCGAGCGCCATACCGACGGCCGTGGCGATCCCTTGGCCAAGCGGGCCGGTGGTCGTTTCGATGCCCACATCGAGGTCGCGCTCCGGATGGCCCGCAGTGCGCGAACCCAACTGGCGGAAATCTTTGAGATCCTGCAGCGAGAGCGGATGCCCGGTCAGATGCAGCACCGAATACAGCAGCATCGAGGCATGGCCGTTCGAGAGCACGAAACGGTCACGGTTCGCCCAACGCGGATTGGCCGGGTTGTACTGCATGACGTCGCGCCACAGCACTTCGGCGATGTCGGCCATGCCCATCGGCGCACCGGGATGCCCGGAGGCCGCTTTCTGCACCGCATCCATGGAGAGGGCCCGGATGGCGTTGGCGAGCTGGCGGCGTTGCGACATGAAAAGTCCGGGGGTGTTTGCGGGAAACCGCAATTGTCCCTCACCGGAGCCCGTTTTTTCAACGAAAAACACGGTCCGCCCGCACACCGACCACGTGCTTAGTGGCTATAATCTGCGCCCCTTTTCAGCAGCGTGATTCGAGTACGCCATGGCCAACAGCTACCTGTTTACCTCCGAGTCGGTCTCCGAAGGTCATCCGGACAAGGTCGCAGACCAGATCTCCGATGCCATCCTCGATGCCATCCTGAAGGAGGACAAGCGCTGTCGTGTCGCCGTCGAAACCCTGGTCAAGACCGGCGTCGCGATCGTCGCGGGCGAGGTCACGACGAACGCCTGGGTCGACATCGAAGGCATCGTGCGCGAAACCGTTCTCGGCATCGGCTACAACTCCTCTGAGATGGGCTTTGATGGCGCCTCCTGCGGCGTGCTCAACGTGATCGGCAAGCAGTCGGCTGACATCGCGCAGGGCGTCGATCGCGGCGATCCGCGCAAGCAGGGCGCAGGCGATCAGGGCCTGATGTTCGGCTTCGCCACCAACGAAACCGACGTGCTCATGCCCGCGGCCATCACGCTCTCGCACCGTCTCGTCGAGCGGCAGGCGAAGATCCGCAAGCAAGGCAAGCTGCCGTGGCTGCGCCCGGATGCCAAGAGCCAGGTCACACTGCGCTACGAGAACGATCGTCCGGTTGCCATCGAGGCAGTGGTGCTCTCAACGCAGCACAGCGACGATGTATCCACCAAAAAGCTGCGCGAGGCCGTCACCGAAGAGATCCTGCTGCCGGTGCTGCCCAAGAAGTGGCTGCACAAGGGCACCAAGTTCCACATCAACCCGACTGGTCGCTTCGTCATTGGCGGCCCGGTGGGTGATTGCGGCCTGACCGGCCGCAAGATCATCGTCGACACCTACGGCGGCTTCGCCCGTCACGGTGGTGGCGCGTTCTCCGGCAAGGACCCCTCCAAGGTCGACCGCTCGGCCGCCTACGCCGCGCGCTACGTGGCCAAGAATATCGTCGCGGCGGGCCTCGCCGACCGCTGCGAAGTGCAAGTCTCCTACGCCATCGGCGTTGCCGAGCCCACCTCGGTGATGGTCGAGACCTTCGGCACCGGCAAGGTCTCGCGCGAAAAGCTCACCCAGCTCGTGGCCCGACACTTCGACCTCACGCCCTATGGGTTGCGCGAGATGCTGCAGCTCGCCCGTCCGATCTACCGCAAGACGGCGGCCTACGGCCACTTTGGCCGGGAAGATCGCGATTTCACGTGGGAGCGCACCGACAAGGCGGCGGCCTTGGCGGCCGATGCCGGCCTGAAGGCCGGCGCCCGCAAATCGGGAGCCAAGACCCGCTGACCCCGCTATAATCCGCGGCCGCAGGAGCGAGGGGCGCTGCAGCATCGGGTTGGCCGATGCCAGGCTCGCACCGCGGAGTATTGTTCGAACGGCGCCCGTCAATCTTCAACCAAAGATTAACGGAGCCAAAATGAACGCTGTCATCAAGCCCGCGCCCGGCAAGGGCGACTTCCACGTTGCCGACCTGTCCCTCGCCGAGTGGGGCCGCAAGGAGATCCGCATCGCCGAGACGGAGATGCCGGGCCTCATGGCGATCCGCGAGGAGTTCGCCCCGACGCAGCCGCTGCGTGGTGCGCGCATCACCGGTTCGCTGCACATGACCATCCAGACCGCCGTACTCATCGAGACGCTGCAGGCGCTCGGTGCGCAAGTGCGCTGGGCCTCGTGCAACATCTTCTCGACGCAGGACCATGCGGCCGCCGCGATCGCCGTCAACGGCACGCCGGTGTTCGCCTACAAGGGCGAGTCGCTGAAGGAGTACTGGGATTACACGCACCGCATCTTCGAATGGAAGGACGGCGGCTACTCGAACATGATCCTCGACGACGGCGGTGATGCCACGTTGCTGCTGCATCTTGGCACCAAGGCCGAGCAGGACCTCTCCGTGCTCTCCCACCCGGGCAGCGAAGAGGAAGAATTCCTGTTCGCCTCCATCAAGGAAACGCTGAAGCGCGATCCGAAGTGGTACTCGAGCCGCATCAAGCACATCCGCGGTGTGACTGAAGAAACCACCACCGGCGTGAAGCGTCTGTACCAGATGGCGAAGGATGGCGCGCTCGCCTTCCCAGCCATCAACGTCAACGACGCCGTCACCAAGTCGAAGTTCGACAACCTCTACGGTTGCCGCGAGTCGCTCGTGGACGCCATCAAGCGCGCCACGGACGTCATGATCGCCGGCAAGGTGGCGGTCGTCTGCGGTTACGGTGACGTCGGCAAGGGCTCGGCCCAGGCGCTGCGCGCCCTCTCGGCACAGGTGTGGGTCACCGAGTGCGACCCGATCTGCGCGCTGCAAGCGGCGATGGAAGGTTACCGCGTGGTGACCATGGAATATGCGGCGGACAAGGCCGACATCTTCGTCACCGCCACCGGCAACTTCCACGTCATCACCTTCGATCACATGAAGGCGATGAAGGATCAGGCGATCGTCTGCAACATCGGTCACTTCGACAACGAGATCGACTGCGCCTCGCTCAAGCAGTGCACGTGGGAAAACATCAAGCCGCAGGTGGATCACGTGATCTTCCCGGACGGCAAGCGCATCACGCTGCTGGCCGAAGGTCGCCTCGTCAATCTCGGCTGCGGCACGGGCCACCCGAGCTACGTCATGTCGTCCTCGTTCGCCAACCAGACGATCGCGCAGATCGAGCTGTGGGCGAACCACGACAAGTACCCGGTCGGCGTCTACGTGCTGCCGAAGCACCTCGATGAGAAGGTCGCCCGTCTACAGCTGAAGAAGCTCGGCGCCCAGCTCACCGAGCTTTCGGACCAGCAGGCGCGCTACATCGGCGTCGAGAAGCAGGGTCCGTACAAGCCCGAGACCTACCGCTACTGATCGGCTGATCTGACACGACGGCGGCCATGGCGCTACGATGCGCGTCATGGCCGCCGTTCGTTTTTTAAAGCCCGCAGACGCCCCTCTCTCGGGTGATCCGCAACGGTGGGCCGCATGAAACGCCTGCTAGCACTATGGCTGGGCTGCTTCCTCTGCGCAGTCGCTGCGGTGCCGATGTGGGCAGCCGCCGCAAGTTCAAACGGCGCAGGTCTCGTCTATCAGGTGGAGGGGCCCAATGGTCGCTTCTACCTCGCAGGCTCCATGCATCTGCTGCACGCCGAGCGCGCTAGCTTGCCAGCCCCTCTCGAGCGTGCGTACCGCAACTCAGCCTCGATCGTCATGGAAATCGACACCGACGACGGCGATGCGCAGGACGCCGGCGCGCGTCTGCTGGAGGCCGCACAACTCGCCCCCGACACGTCGCTCCAGGCACTACTCGGCGAGGCGCGCTGGAATACCGTGCGCACCGCGCTCGCGGAGGCCGGCTTCGATGCCGAGCGCGCCAGCCGCTTCGAACCCTGGGGGCTGGCGCTGCTGCTGACTCAGGCCGGTTTTGCACGTCAGGGCTACACCTCCGCCGCCGGCGTCGAGCAGCAATTGACGGAGCGCGCCCGACGCGATGGCAAGCCGATCAGCGGGCTCGAGACCGCCGCGATGCAGATTGCGCTGCTCGATGGGCTCGACATGAACGTGCAGCGGCAGATGCTGGATCTCACGCTCGAGGAAGTGCAGGAGATGCCGCAGATGCTCGATGAGCTCGACGATGCCTGGCGCGCGGGCGATCTGCAGCGACTCGAGGCACTGCTGCTCGAGGGCTATCGTCAGATGCCCGAGCTCTACACGGCCCTGCTTGTCGAGCGCAATCGGCGCTGGGTGTCGCAGATCCGCGCCTGGCCGACCACCTCGCCGCCGCGTCTGGTGCTTGTCGGCGCGCTGCACCTCGTCGGCGAACAAGGCTTGCCCGCGCTGCTGCAACGCGCTGGCTACACAGTCGAGCGCCTGACCGGCGGCCCCAAGGTTGGAGAGTAATTCGGATGCGCGCTTTCGCTGTATTCATCGGTCTCTTCGTGATCGGCTTCGCCTGCATGGCGTTCTTCGCGTGGCCCGTGTACGAGTGGCTCACGCCCGAGTTCGACGTCAAATTCCATCGTGTGGCCAATCGACTCGGCATGCTGGTGCTGCTCGTGGGCTTCATCCTCGTGGCGCGGCGCATGCGACTCGCAGATCGCGCGAGCCTTGGCTACGGCCTGCCGCGCAAGCGATTCTTGCGCGAGGCGGCCATCGGACTCGGGCTCGGCGTGGCCACCATGCTGCCGATCGCCTTGCTGATGTTTGCGCTCGATCTGCGCGAACTGCGACCGCAACTCGCCATCGACGCCGGTTGGCTGCTGCGCCTCGCAGTGAGCGGGCTCGCGAGCGGCATCGCCGTGGCGCTGATCGAGGAAACCTTCATGCGCGGCGCTATGCACACGGGCATCGCACGCGAGTCGGGCGTTCGCGCTGCCATCTTTCTTACCTCGCTGCTCTACGCAGCGGTGCATTTCGTCGGACGATATCGGATACCGCTCGAGGAACTCGGCCCCGACAGCGGTCTTCGCCACGTGCTCGGCACGCTCGCCGACTTCGCCACACCGCTCGATATCCTCGACGCCTTCCTCGCCTTGTTCGCAGTCGGCGTGCTGCTCGGCATGGTGCGGCATCTGACGGGCAACATTGCCGCCTGCCTCGGTCTGCACGCGGGTTGGGTGTGGATCATCGCCTTCCTGCGCGAATCCTCACAGCCGCAGGCGCAGCATCCCTGGCGCATGCTGCTCTCCGAGTTCGATGGCGTGGTCGGCTGGCTGGTGCTCGCCTGGACCGTGGTGATCGGCAGCGTGCTGTGGTGGTACTACGCGCGCGTCAGTCCGTCTCTTCGCCCGCACGACGAATCAGCGGCGAGATGAGCTCAAGGCGCTCGAGTGGATCCAGCAACTCGAGGCAGCGCTGCTTGTCGGCCAGATTGATCGGCAGAATTTCGACAAGACGCGCGCCCACCCACTCGGCATCGTCGAGCCGCGGCTCGATGCCCTCATAGATCCCACCGAGTTCCGGCAACACTTTGCGCAGCAGATCGGCCAGATGCCGATGCTCGCCGGGCAGCGACACCGTCGGTGCCCCACCGCCCGCCGGATCGATCCACTTGACCTCGCCCATGTTCAGCTGATCGGCCGCGCGCCAGCGACGCAGCACGCGAAACCGCCGCTCACCACGACAAGTGAGGCCAAGCAGCCCATCGGGCAGCAGGTTGAAATCGACGATGCGCGCGGTAGTGCCGATGTCGCTGTAGCCGGCGACGGGCCCCGTCTCGCCGCCGCCCTGCACGAGCACGACACCGAAGCAGGATCCCTCGCGCATGCAGCGCTTGACCATATCCACATAGCGCGTCTCGAAGATGCGCAGCGGCAGCGGCCCGCGCGGAAAGAGCACGGTGTTGAGCGGAAACAGCGGCAGCTCGCAAGTGTCGCTCAAGCGCCGCGCCCCCAGCGCTTCATCAATTGATGCTCAACGTCGAGTTGGTCGAGGATGCGCGCGACAATGAAATCGACGAGCTCGGCGACCTGCGTCGGCTGATTGTAGAAACCGGGGTTGGCCGGCAGGATGGTCACGCCGAGCCGCGACAACTTGAGCATGTTCTCGAGGTGGATCGCCGAGAACGGCGTCTCACGCGGCACGATGACGAGGTGACCGCGCTCCTTGATGACCACATCCGCCGCGCGCTCAAGCAGGTTTTCACTCGCGCCCGTGGCGATCGCCGAGACCGTGGCCATGCTCGCGGGGCACACGACCATGCGCCGCGGCGCACCTGAACCGCTCGCAACGGGCGAGGTCCACTCCTCATCGCCGTACACCCGCAGCTGACCCTCGCGAGCGCCATAGAGCGTCGACAAATAGCGCGTCTGCTCAGCCGTGCGACCGGGCAACTTGCAGTCGGTCTCGGAGCCGACCACGATCTGCGCAGCCTTGGTGAACATCAAGTAGACCGTGTAGTCAGCTTTGATCAGGCACTCGACGAGCCGCAAGCCGTATTGCGTACCCGAGGCGCCGGTCATGCCGACGGTGACGATGCGTTCATCCTTGCGCGTCATCGCGTTTCCTCCTGCAGGCGTGTACCCGCGAGCGCCGCGAGCAACTTCTCGTGCAGGCCGCCAAACCCGCCGTTCGACATGATCAGCGCATGCTCACCGGGGTGCAAGCGGCCTGCGAGTTCGGTGGCGAGCGCATCGACGTCGTTCGACACGTGTCCGCGTCCCCCTAGCGCCTGCAGCACGGGACTCGGATCCCAACGAACTTCCGCAGGCACATGCAGCCACACCTCGTCGGCCAGCGTCAGTGAGGGCGCAAGCTGTTCGCGATGCACACCCTGGCGCATGGTGTTCGAGCGTGGCTCCAGTACGGCAACGATCCGCTCATCGCCCACTCGCCGCCGCAGTCCCTCGAGTGTGGTGGCGATTGCGGTCGGATGGTGCGCAAAGTCGTCGTACACGCGAACGCTGCGCACCTCACCGCGCAACTCCATGCGCCGCTTGATGCCGCTGAAGAGGCACAGCGCCTGACACCCCACCTCAGCGGGCACACCGGCATGGCGCGCCGCCGCAATGGCGGCGAGCGCGTTGTCGACGTTGTGACCCCCGATCAACGACCACTCGACACGTCCAACGGGCGCGCCATCGCACAGCACCTCAAACGCCGATCCGTCCTCGTGCCCGGCCGCAAGACGGGCACTCCAACCGCTTGCCACCGCGACGGGCTCACGCGCGAACGCTTCGCGTGCGCTCCAGCACCCCATCGCCAAGACCTTGGCGAGGTGCGGATCGCTGCGATGGTGAACGATCAGGCCGGACGCCGGGATCGTGCGCACGAGATGGTGGAACTGCCGCTCGATCGCCTCGACATCGGGAAAGATGTCCGCGTGATCGTACTCGAGATTATTGAGGATCGCGGTGCGCGGACGGTAGTGGACGAACTTCGAGCGCTTGTCAAAGAAAGCGGTGTCGTACTCGTCGGCCTCGATCACGAAGAACGGCTGCTCGCCGAGTCGTGCGCTGACACCGAAGTCCTGCGGGATGCCGCCGATCAGGAATCCGGGCGAGAGCCCTGCGTACTCCATGATCCACGCCAGCATGCTCGAGGTCGTGGTCTTGCCGTGCGTGCCGGCCACCGCCAGCACCCATCGATCACGCAACACCTCGCGCGCCAGCCACTCGGGCCCGGAGGCGAACGGCAGGTTCGACTCGAGCAGCGCCTCGATGACCGGATGACCGCGCGACATGACGTTGCCGACGATCACGACATCAGGCGCCGGGTTCAATTGCGACGCCTCGAAGCCCTCGACAAGCTCCACGCCGAGCGCCTCGAGCTGTGTGCTCATCGGCGGGTAGACGTTGCGATCAGAACCGGTGACGCGATGTCCTGCGGCCTTGGCGATGGCGGCGATGCCACCCATGAAGGTGCCGCAAACGCCGAGGATGTGTACGTGCATCAGGCGCCGCCGAAACCGACCACGAGCATCACGGCGAAGACGAGAAACTCGCCGAGCAGGAACAGCACCACGCACTGAAACATGGGCCGCTCGATCGCTGCGCGCAGGATTCGTGCGTTGATGAACACGAGGAAAAAGCTCAACGCCAACGTGAACAACACTGCGGGCGTGAACTCGACCGGCTGCCCCGCCTGCGGCCGTACGAGGCTCACGAGCGGAATGCTGATCGGCGCCAGCAGGCAAGCGACGCCAAGCATCGCACTCGCCGTCTGCAGGAAACGCTCGGGATGCGCAAACAGTCGCAGCAGCAGTGCAATCCAGGCGAGGGTTACGAGGCCCGAGACAATGGCCTGCGGCAGGATGGCCTTGTCCTCAGGCATCAACCACGCGCCGAGCAGCGCCTGCAGTGACACGAGCAAGCCCAGCAAACCCCACATGAGTCGCGGCGAGGTTGGCAAATCAGCCGGGCCGCTTTTCAGGCGCAGGATGTCGAACAGGGTCTTCAGGGTGTCGGTCATTGGAATCCTTTCCCTAGGGAGTGGAAATTGTTGCATAGTCTCGCGATGTCGTCGTCCAGCCCCCTGATTGCGAGCCACGCGGCCCTCGAGGACCTGCGCGGTCGCCTTGACGGCGTGCCGGCGATTGGCCTCGATACCGAGTTCCTGCGTGAGCGGACCTATCGCGCCGAATTGTGCCTGCTGCAGCTCACCACCCCGCAGGGACCGGTCTGCGTCGACCCGTTGGCGCTTGGCGAACTCGAACTGCTGCGCGGGCTGCTCGGCACCGCTGGTCCACTCAAGGTACTGCACGCCGCCCGTCAGGATCTTGAGGTACTGGCGCCGCTCGTCGGTGCCGTGGGGCCGCTGTTCGACACCCAGGTGGCCGCCGCCCTGGCGGGTCACCCGGCCCAAGTGGGCTACGCCGAACTCGTGAGGCGTCTGCTCGAGCGCGAACTGCCCAAAGCGCATACGCGGACCGACTGGTCGCGACGTCCGCTTGCCCCGGAGCAGATCGAATATGCACTCGACGACGTTCGTTATCTGTTGCCGCTTCAGGAACGGCTGACCGCAGAAATCGAGTCGCTCGGGCGTGCCGAGTGGTTGGCCGAGGAGCTCGCTGCGCTCACCACACCGGCCGGCGTCGGCATCGATCCGGAACTGGCTTGGCAACGATTCAAGGGCGTGGAGAACTGGGACGCAGGGCGCCTCGCGCTGCTGCGCGCCCTCGCCGCCTGGCGCGAGCGACGCGCCATCGCAAAGAACCGTCCGCGCGGTTGGATCCTCGATGACGCCGTGCTGCGGGAGATGGTGCAGCGCGTGCCGCGCGATCGGGCGACGCTCAGCAGCATCAACGAAATTCCCGAGGGCGTGGTGAAGCACTCGGGCGAAGAGTTGCTGACGATGATCGAAGCTGTGGGCATCAGCGATCCGCCACCGCCGCTGCCGCGCCGCGAACGGCCCGATCCGCAGTTTGTTGCCCTGGTCAAACGGCTGAGCGAAGTGGTGCAGGCCTCGGGCCGCGAGTTGAACCTCGCTCCCGAAGTGTTGGCGACGCGACGCGATCTCGAGGAAATCGCTCGAGGTACCGAACCGGAGATCGTGCTGCAGGGCTGGCGCGTCGGCGTGCTCGCAGACCGACTGCGCGCCGCGGCTTAGTCAGCGAGCCGCAGCCTTGTGGCGCGTCGCGGCTTAGCCGAGCGCCGCTTCGACGCGCTCGGTCACCTGCTCGAGCGAGGCGTCGGCATCGACCCGTCGCAACAAGCCACGCGCCTGGTAAAAACCCACCAGCGGACTGGTCTGCGCCTCGTACACCGCGAGTCGTTTCGCGACGGTGTCCTCGCTGTCATCCGGCCGCTGCACGAGGCGCGGCGTGGTGCACTGCCCACTGCAGGGCGGCGGTACCGGCACGGGTGCCGTGTGTACGTTGAAGACGCGACCGCAGTCCTGGCAGCTGCGCCGACCCGAGATGCGCTTGAGCAGCAGGCCGTTGTCCACTTCGAACAACACGACTCGATCGAGCGGCTGGCCGATCTCACCGAGCATCGCGGCGAGACCCTCGGCCTGCGGAATGGTGCGCGGAAAGCCATCAAGGATGAAGCCACGCGAGGCATCCGGCGCGGCCAGGCGCTCACGCACCATGCCGAGGATGGTGGCATCGTCGACGAGTTGACCCGCGTCCATGACAGCCTTCGCCCGACGACCGAGCTCGGTGCCATCGCGTACGTGGGCACGCAGCAAGTCTCCCGTGGAGATCTGCGGGATGCCGTGCCGTTCGATTAACCGTTGCGACTGGGTGCCTTTGCCGGATCCCGGGGCCCCAAGGAAGACTATTCTCATGCGCGCTCTCTGGCGGACAAGGCACGCACAGTAACTGCCCCGTTTCGGCAGGTCAAACCGTGGGGTATGCTCCGCGGCCATGAAAAAGTCCGCCCCCCGCAACGCGTTTTACGCCCAGTCCGGCGGTGTGACCGCCGTCATCAACGCCTCCGCTGCCGGTGTCATCGAGACCGCAGCCCGCTATCCGAAGAAGATCGGCAAGGTCTATGCCGGGCGCCACGGCATCGTTGGTGCCCTCGAAGAAGACCTGATCGACTGTTCGAAGGAGAGCGCTGCGACCATCCGCGGCCTTCGCTACACGCCCTCGGGAGCCTTCGGCTCGGCCCGCTTCAAGCTCAAGGGGCTCGACAAGAACCGCGCTGAATACGAGCGGCTGATCGAGGTCTTCAAGGCCCACGACATCGGCTACTTCTTCTACAACGGCGGCAACGACTCGATGGACACCGCGCACAAGGTGGCGCAGATGGGCGAGGCACTCGGCTATCCCATCACCTGCATCGGCGTGCCGAAGACGGTGGACAACGATCTGCCCTTCACCGATGCCTGCCCAGGGTTCGGCTCGGTCGCCAAATACGTCGCCGTCTCGACCCTCGAAGCGGCGCTCGATGTCGCCTCCATGGCCCGCACCTCCACCAAGGTGTTCGTCATGGAAGTGATGGGTCGGCATGCCGGCTGGATCGCCGCCGCGGGTGGCCTTGCGGGCAAGGGCGCCGACGCGCCGCCGCACATCATCCTGTTCCCCGAAATCCCGTTCGAGCGCGAGGCCTTCCTCGCTAGAGTCAAAAAAACCGTCGAGCGCGTGGGCTACTGCGTGATCGTCGTCTCCGAGGGGACGGCCTATGCCGACGGGCGCTTCCTCGCCGATGCCGGCACCAAGGACGCCTTTGGCCACACCCAGTTGGGTGGCGTGGGCCCGGTGGTTGCGAACATGGTGCGCGAGGCGCACGGCTACAAGTATCACTGGGCTGTTGCCGACTATCTGCAGCGGGCCGCGCGTCACATCGCCTCGAAGGTCGATGTCGACCAGGCCTATGCCATGGGCAAGGCGGCGGTGGAACTCGCAGTGAAGGGTCACAACGCCGT
>Ga0192647_100414_pt1 | contig 30350 bp, 15 predicted proteins | sample LauGreFa1BDMLBSN_2_FD_133046 | JGI IMG/M metagenome (GOLD analysis project Ga0192647, IMG submission 133046) | Freshwater lake microbial communities from Lake Michigan, USA - Fa13.BD.MLB.SN - reassembly | ecosystem: Environmental > Aquatic > Freshwater > Lake | place: Lake Michigan, USA... | reverse complement strand
GCGCCGGCAAGATCGCCCTCTACAAGGACAGCATCCCGATCTTCGAGCGCTTCAACATCGAGCGCCAGATCGAGCAGACCGGCCAGCGCAAGGTCCCGCTGCCGTCCGGCGGCGAGATCATCATCGACGAGACCGAGGCCCTCATCGCCATCGACGTGAACACCGGCTCGCACCGGAACCGCGGCGGCGACGAGAAGAACGTCATCTACGCCGTCAACCTCGAGGCGGCGGCGGAGATCGCCCGCCAGATCCGGCTCCGCAACCTCGGCGGCCTGATCATCATGGACTTCATCGACATGAAGGAGCGGCGCCACCGCAACGCCGTCTACGAGAAGATGGTCGAGCTCATGGCGAGCGATAAGGCGAAGAACCACATCCTGCCCATCTCGCAGCTCGGCATCATGCAGATGACGCGCCAGCGGCAGCAGGAGTCGCTCTCGTCGAACCTCTACACCGACTGCCCTTATTGCCGCGGCCGCGGCATCGTGAAGAGCGCCACCACCATGTCGGTCGAGCTCCAGCGGCGCCTCAGCTCGGTCGTCCGCCGCCTCCAGCTCCGCAACGACGGCAAGGAGTACTCGCTCCGCGTCATGGTGCACCCGAGCATCCTCGAGCGCCTGCGCAGCGAGGATGCCGATCTGCTTGTGCGCATGGAGAAGCTCTTCGGCGTCAAACTGGCGTTCCGCGCGGACCTCAACTTCCACGTCGAGAACTTCAAGATCATCAACGCCATCACCGGCGAGGAGTACCGCTGAGCCGGTTTTTACCGCCGGTTCAACCGACGAAGGCGCCCGCCCGAGAGGGCCGGCGCCTTTTTTCCGTCCGGATCACGCGGACCGCCGCGCCACCGAGCCTCAACGGCGGTAGTCCGCGCCAGTGAGGCTTGAAAGGACCGACTCCTGCCAGATCCGTAGCTGCCGGGAAAGCCGGGTGACCTCCTCGGGGTGCTTCGCGGCCAGGTCGTTCCGCTCGGCCGGATCGGCGCGAAGATCAAAGAGTTCGCGCAGCTCGTTGCCATTCGCGGCCCGGCGCACCGCGCCGCCGATCACGAGCTTGAAACGGTTGTCGACGATCGCGAGCGCGCCGCCGAAATCCTCCGGCCGGATGTCCGTCTGGCGGTAGTTCTGGAAATTCCGCGTGGCCCCCTCGGCCCCCAGCTTGGCGAGGGGCGTCGTGCCTTTCTGCAGCTCCGGATCGATGTACGGCGTGCGCGCGTCGGCCCGCGCGCGGCTATCCCAGAAACAGATCGGGGCCGGCCGGGCCTCCATCCGCCCTTCGATCAGCGGCCCGAGGCTGATCCCGTCGAGGGGTCGCGCCGGAAGCGGCCGCCCGGCGAGCTCGCAAAGCGTGGGCAGCATATCGCTCGTGACGGCGTTGACCGCGCTCACCCGCGGCGCGCGGATGCGCGCGGGCCATTCGATCACCCCTGGCACGCGGATGCCGCCCTCGTAGACTGAACCCTTCTGGGCGCGGAAAGGCACGGTGGCGACAGCCTCCGACGGCGTGCCGTTGTCCCCGCAGTACCACAGCAGCGTGTTGTCCCGGGCGCCCGTCGCCGCGAGGTGCGCGCGCAAGTGCCCGATGGAGCGGTCCATCGCCGTGATCTCGGCGAAGCGCTCGCGCAGCACGTCGCGCTGGCGGCGCTCCACCGGCCGGCCGGTCTCGTTCGAGGTGAGCTTCACCATCCGGTCGCCGAAGCCCTCCGGCAGACGGTCATAAAGGGCGAGGTCGGCGGGCAGCCCGCTGTAGGGTTCGTGCGGCGAGCCGAACCAGATCACGGCGAAAAAAGGCTTCCCCGCGCTCCGCGCGCGATCGATGAAGCGGCGCGCCTCGGCGACGATGATCTCCGAGCTCTCGCCCTTGAAACGCTCGGGCGGACCGCCGTTGCGCGAGAGCCAGGGATCCAGCTCGAAGAAGTTGTCGTGCGACAGCCATTCGTCGAAACCCATGCGGCCGGGGTTCGTCGGCGACTCGGCCTTGACGGGCCCGAGGTGCCATTTGCCGAAATGCCCGGTGGCGTAACCGCCGTCGCGGAGGAGCCGCGCGAGGCTGACCTCCTCCGGGCGCAGCGACCATCCTGGGGCGAAGACGCCGTAGCGGTTGTGATGGCGTCCCGTCATCACCGTCCCGCGCGTCGGGGAGCAGCTCGATCCGCCGGAGTAGAAACGGTCCAGCCGCAGTCCCGTCCGCGCCATCTCGTCGAGCACCGGGGTCTTGAGATGAGGGTGCCCGTTGTACCCGGTCTCGTCCCAACCGTGATCATCACCCATCAGCAGCACGAAGCTCGGCCGCGGGTCGGCGGCAGACGGGGCGGCGGCGGAAAGGAGAGAGGACAGCGCGACCAGCAGACCGAGCCGACGGGCAAAGCGATGGAGCAGGAGTTTCATGAGGATAGAAACGGAACCACCGGTCCGGCGGATCCTTCGCGCGACCACCGTGGCCGCCGGCCCCCCTGGTTCAAGGGCGGATTGGCGGAGCGGCCGCCAGCGGACGGGTTGCGACGATTAAACGTCGGGGGTAAGGTCCGCGTGCGATGAATGCAGGCCGCCGCCTCGCCCTGCTCCTGCTCCTTGCGGGACGGGTCTGGCTTGGTGCGTCGGAGCCGGAAAGCCGGCTCTCCGACGATGATCTGCGCATCGAGGGTATCCTCGCCTCGGCCCTGCCCGGGACTGAGCCCGCCCGCTCGTGGCGCCTCATCGTTCACCCGCGCTTCGGCGATCTGGTTCGAGGCGACCATCTGCGCACCGCGCTCGGCTTGCGCCATGGCCTGACGGACCGCTGGGAGATTATCGCGGAAATCGATTGGTTTTTTGCGCACGGCCTGCAGCACCGGCCGCTGCTCGAAAGCCAGGGACTTTCCTCGCTTCACGCCGGCACCAAGTACCGTTTAGGACGCATCGGAGGCGGGCCTTGGGAGGGCTCAATCGGCGCTGACTTCTCCCGCCCCGTCGACCGTCCACCGCGGGAAATCACCGACGGGCGGCGGCACTTTTCACCCTACGTCACGTTTTCGCGCGAACTGCCGGACCGGACCGGCTGGCGCGTCTTCTGGAGCGCGTCCCACGATTTCACCGCCGCGACTTCGATCCCCGGGGAAAGGCCGATCAACGAATTCCCCGGCGACAAATCGACCGTGTCCGGGGGGCTGGTGCGGGTGAAGGGGCCCCTGGCCTGGACTTGGGAGGCCGCCTGCCGCCGGGAGTACGCCGGGGCGGGCGACGGCGTCGTGGTGATGCTGCGCCCCGGCGTCGTCTGGCACCTGCCAAGCCGGCTGACCTTCGGTTCCAGCGGCCGCTGGCTCGTGGGCGCCGCGCTGCAGCTCTCGCACGGGCCGGAAGGGACGGATGCCGGCGTGAGCGTGAAGATGAGGGGTAATTTCGACTTCCGGCGCGTCCTCGGTCTCGGGAAATCAAGGCGCGCCGCGCCAGCCCCGCGGTAAGGAGCGCGCCGGGCGGACGAAAAAAAGGCCGCCGGGATTCCGGCGGCCGGGACTCGGGCGCGGGATGCGCCGGTCACTTCTTCTTGTCGTCCTTCTTGAACTGCTTGTGGCCCGCCTTCTGGGCATCGCCCATGGCGGCGCAGAGCTTCTCGGCTTCGGCGTTCTTGTTGGCCTTGAGGGCGGCCTCGAGCTTGGTGCACAGCTCCATGAACTTCTTCATCTCGCCCTGGTAGTCGGCGATGAACTTCTGGCGCTTGTCGGCCGGCTGATCCTTGGCGAGGGCCGGGTCAAACTTCATGGACTCCTCCGCGTTCTTGCGGATCGTTGCGAGCTTCGCGAGGGAGTCGGCGTTCTTGGAGGCGTCGGCGATCTGACGGCGCAGCGCGCGGAACGCACCACCCATCTTCTCCATCCGCTCGCCGAGCGGGGTATCGTCGGCGCGCACGACGGGGCCGGCGGCCAGAGCCAGGGAGAGGGCGATCAACAGGGAACGGATCTTCATGTTTACGGGATTTTGGGAGTGGCGGATTGCTGGGAAAAAGAACCGGACAAAAGCCGGACAGGGCAAACGGATTCTGCGGCTGCCCCGACCAGCCTCGACTCGACCGGCGGCGCGGGTTTTCTCCGGCCATGCGCCCGCTCCTCGCCCCCGCCGCCCCGATCATCCGGAAGGCCGTCGCGGCCCTTGCCTTGCTGCTCGCCGCCAGCGGCGCACCCGCGGCCACGCCCCCCTCCGCACCGTCCCGCGCCGCCGCCTTCGATCAGACCAAACTCACCGCGATCGACGACGCCGTCGCTCGTGCCATCGCCGACCGGAAGATCCCCGGCGGCGTGCTCTGGATCGAGCGCGACGGGCAGGTTCACCGCCGGGTGTACGGCAACCGCGTCCTTGAGCCCGTCTCCGACGGCGCGACTGAAGACACGATCTACGACGCCGCCTCCCTGACCAAGGTGATCGCAACGACGACCGCCGTCATGCAACTCGTCGAGCGCGGCAGGCTCCGCCTCGACGATCCGGTCTCACGTCACCTCCCCGCCTTCGCCCAGCACGGCAAGGAGGCCATCACCGTGCGGCATCTGCTCACGCACATGTCGGGCCTGCGGCCCGGCATCCCGGCGAATCCTCCCTGGACCGGCATCCCCGCCGCCGTTGAACGCGCCTGCGCCGAAAAGCCGCAGAACCCGCCTGATGCCGCTTTCGTCTACAGCGACATCAACTTCATCCTGCTCGGCGAGATCGTGCGGCTCGCGGGCGGGCGGCCGCTCGATGTCCACACCCGCGAGGAGGTCTTCGGCCCCCTGAGGATGACCGACACGGGCTTCACCCCGCCGGCGGATAAACTCCCCCGGATCGCACCCACCGAACGCGTCGACGGCCGCCTGATCCATGGTGTGGTGCACGACCCGACGGCGCGGCGCATGGGCGGCGTGGCCGGCCACGCCGGATTGTTTCTCACCGCCGCCGACCTCGCGCGATTCTGCCGCATGGTGATCAACGGCGGGGAGCTCGACGGCGTCCGCGTGCTCGACGCCGCCAGCGTGGCCGAGATGACCCGCGTGCAGAACGACGGCTCGAGCCGGCGCGGACTCGGCTGGGATATCGACACCAGCTACTCCGGCCCGCGGGGCCGATGGCTGCCCGCCGGCCGGACCTTCGGCCACACGGGGTGGACCGGCACCAGCGTCTGGATCGATCCCGCCGCGCGCACGTTCATCATCTTTCTCAGCAACCGCGTGCATCCCGACGGCAAGGGAGACGCCACGCCCATCCGCCGCGAGATCGCCACGCTCGCCGCCGAAGCGATGGGCCGCGACCGCGAGGCGGTGCTCAACGGCATCGACGTGCTCGTGCGAGAGGATTTCGCACGGCTCCGCGGGCTGCGCGTCGGCCTCATCACCAACCACAGCGGCCGCGACCGGCAGGGCCGCGCCACCATCGACCTCCTGCACGGCGCGAAGGACGTGAAGCTGGTCGCGCTCTTCAGCCCCGAGCATGGCATCCGCGGCAACGCCGACGCCCACGTCGGCGACACCGTCGACGATAAGACGAAGCTTCCCATCTACAGCCTCTACGGTGACTCGCCGAAGCGTACCCCCGGCATGTCCTCCGCCGACTACGACCTGGCCGTGATCCGCGCCCGCGCGCCGAAACCGGATCAACTGCGCGACCTCGACGCGCTGGTCTTCGACATCCAGGACATCGGCGCACGCTTCTACACCTACTCCGCCACGCTCGGGGCCGCGCTTGAGGCGGCCGCCGCGGCCGGCAAACGCCTCATTGTGCTCGATCGCGTGAACCCGATCGCAGCCGCGCGATTCGAGGGCCCCGTCATGACCCGCCCGCCGAGTTTCATCGGATTCCACCCGATGCCCGTGCGCCACGGCATGACGCTCGGAGAGCTCGCGGTGTTCTTCAACCACGAGCGGGAATTCGGCGCCAAACTGGAGGTCGTGCGGTGCGAGAACTGGCGGCGCGACCAGTGGCTGGACGAAACCGGCCTCGGCTGGGTGAACCCCTCGCCGTCCATGCGCAGCCTCACCGCCGCAACCCTCTACCCGGGCCTCTGCCTGCTGGAGAGCACGTCGGTGTCGATGGGCCGCGGCACCGCGAAACCCTTCGAACAGGTGGGCGCGCCCTACATCGACGGCGCCCGCCTCGCGGCGGAGCTGAACGACCGCCGGCTGCCCGGCGTGCGCTTCGAGGCGGTCAAGTTCACGCCATCCATGCCGTTCTATCCCGGCCCGGCCTCCTCACTGAAGTACAAGGACCTCGAATGCGGCGGCGTGCGGGCGATCCTCACCAATCGCGAGGTCTGCCGCGTGGTCGACATCGGCATCGAACTGGCGCTCGCGGTGCACCGCCTCTACCCGGACAAATTCCGGGTCGAGGAAATGGGCCGGCTGCTTGGCGACGACACCACCTTGGCCGCCATCAAGGCCGGCGAGCCGCTGGAAAAAATCAAAGGCCGCTGGACCCCGGGCCTCGCCGATTACGAGCGTCGGAGGAAAACCGCGCTGCTGTACCCGTGATTCCACCTGCGGCGTGATCCACCCGCCGCAGGTCGTCCAGGCGCCGGCATGGTCCGAGGCCGGCGGCTTTACTGCCTTGCGCCTCCCGCGCCTCTTGGCGGCCGTCGCCTTGGGGGCCGCGAAAAGGCGCAGGCCACGCCAAGGCGAAACTTAAACAGAAGGCCGGAAAGTTCGGGGAGGCTTAACGTCTGGTTCCTCATCCGCGGTATCCGGGTGATCGGTGGTTAAAATCACGGAGCCCTTCGGCCCCCCTCGGCCGTCACGGTGTTGGCATGATCCGCGGCGGGCGACCGCGGCTACCTCGTACGCCTTTCGGCCAGACGATCGTTCAGGAGCTTCGACGGGAAACTCGCTCTCCGGCGGGGGGTCGCCGGACCCTGGCCGCCGGGGATCGTGCTGCGGCAAGCCTCTGAGTCTTCCGCGTTTTCCTTGCCTTCCGTGGGTAACAATTCCGCGAAGTACGCCGGATCAGGAACCCCCGAGCCAAGCCAGGTCGACCTCGGCCCGGGCGCGTTTGCCGCTGGCGGCGACCAACTCGATCCCGTTCTTCGCCGCGCGGATATCGGCCACGCGGTCGAAGCCCACCGGCAACTCGACCGCGCCCATGATGTAGTTAACGACGGTCGGCTGGCGCGGGTTGAGCCTCACGGTCGTGGGAATACCCCGCCGGCTCAGCGGATTGGCGCGCACCGACTCCGCGAGACCGAGATGGAAGTAGCCGGTGATATCCTCGATTCCCATGACGCCGGTGTGCCGACCGTTCCACGGCGCGTAGTGGCGACCGCCGTTGGAGATCCACAGCACCGTGTGACGTAAGGCGCGCGGGTCGCGAAGCGCGAACCAGGCGTAACGCTGCCCTGCGAACGTCACGGCGTTCCACGCGAAAGGCAGCGCGGCGTCGGCGGTGAGCATGACAAGGTCCTCGTAACCACGCCTGGCCGGATAGATCGAGAGGTCGGTCGTCCCCCCCGCCGCCAATGGAACGCGGTCCAGCGAACGAAACAAGGCGCCCGCCTTCAGCGCGCTGTAGCCGCGGTTCTCGGGGGATTCGAACGCGCCGGGGAAAACCTGCGCCCGGGTGAAGCGGCTGGTGCTGACCACGCCGGACCCGGGCTCGTCGGGAAACTTGAGCATCGCATGGTGCCCCAGCGTCATCGGGCCCCGCGCGCCGGAAATGACATGGCGCTGATAGACCGCGGTCTCGCCCTCCGGCAGGCGAACGATCTTGTCGACGCGCCCGCGCCGTAACCGGAGATCCATCCGCGCGCGAAGGGTTACGGCGTCATCGGCGTGCTCGATGCCCGCCAGCCGCCAATTCGCCCCGGCGGGCTCGCCGTGCGGGGGATGCCGCTCACCGCGCCACGGCGTCCCGTTGCCCCCGAAAGGAGCGCAGAAAAAGTCCCCGCGGAGCGCCCGCAGCAGCGGGATCGTGCCCCGCGCCTCCGGCTCCTCGGCCCAGGGCGCAACGGAAAACGGGCTGACCGTGCGGCGGCCCAGCCGGAAGCCCACCGGACCTAAGTGGCCGCCGAGCCGCGTCAGGCAGGCGTGGACATGGCTCGAACGCACGATCCAAGAAGGCTGGCCGTGCACCATCTGCAGGGAGGGCTTGCTCATGGGAAAACCATCGGCCTGCCCGCGAGACGAGGCAAGTGCGCCGGGGGCCGCCGCCGCCTACTTCACCGCCTCGAGGTAATCGCAGAGCACGCCGAGGTTCGCGATGAAGGCACCGGTGGTGATCTGCGGGGCCGGGTTACGCCGGGCACCCGGGGCCAGCCAGCGCCCCTGGGCGTCGAGGGCGGCGACGATCTCCCGCACGCGCGGCTCGAGCGTGCGCGCGCGGGCGGCCCGGGCGGCCGGCGTGCGCGCCTTCACGGCCGCCGCCGCGCGTTCGGCCAGCACGCCCTCGCGCCCCGCCGCGACAACCTCGGCATGGTACTTCTCGGCGGCGGCGAACCCGTAGGGCCCGCGCCACGAATAGCCGGTCTGACGCTCGGGGCTCAGATCCTCCAAGCGGTATTTGATCTTCCCGTCGCGGTCGCCGTAGACCGGGGTGTTGGTGCGCAGCTCGTACATCCGCGCCCACACGCCGGGGGCGAGCTCGGATCTCCGGAACCACGCCAGCGCCCGCGGGATCGGCTCGAGGTAGCGCGCCTCCCCCGTCTCGAGGTGCAGGTCGATCAGCAGGCGGATCGCGCCGACGCTTTCGCCCGAGACAACGCTCGGCGGCTCGAAGGCGCGCGCCCAGGCCGGCTCCATCCGCGCGTTGTACTGCTGAGCCCACACCGGCTGGGGCTCCGGCAACTGGGCGAACCGCAGGAAATCGCCACCCCGCAGCGCCGCCTCCCGGTATTCGGCCCGTCCGGTGCGCCGCGCGGCCTCGAGGAGCGTCATCACGCAGTCGCGCTGGGTGTTGTCGTTCAGCGTGTAATGCCCCATGTAGTTTTCCTTCGGATACTCCCGCGCGTAGTCCGCCGGGAAACGGGCCGGCTGCGCCGGGTAATCCCGCGCGTCCACCACCACCCCGGTCCAGCGCTGCGGCCAGCCGCCGTTGGGCCGCTGCGCCTCCAGCAGGCGACGGAGCCCGTAGTCCCGCGCCGTCACGATGCGGGCGTCCCGCGCGTCACCGACCGGCCCCCGGGCGGCGTCGGCCACGGCCAGCAACAGGCGCAACGCGCTCTGCGTGTTGTCGTCGTCGAAGGTCGTGGTGTTGCGCCGCTGCGCGGCCTCGGCCGCCGGAACACGGCCGACATCCGTCCGCCGGTGCCAGCGCGCGGCCTGGACCGGATCAAAATCGACCAGGTAGTCCCAGCCGCCCGACTCCAGCTGCCCGGCGGCGAGCGCGTCGGCCGCCGCTTTGGCGGCGTCCAGGTAAAGCGGCTCGCCCGTCACCTCCCACGCGCGCAGGAACGTCTGGCCCATCGACGGGGTGCCGGGCGGTTGCACCCAGATCTGGGAGGGGGTGGCCTCGTTTTCCCCCGCGCGCTCCCTCAGGTCCGGCGAGTAGCGCCACAGGAAACCGCCCTCCGTCGCGATCGAGCGCATGAAGGCGGTCGACCGCGCCATCGCCGACAGGGCGCGCTCCCGCAGTGGCTCCTCGGCCGCGGGGACCAGGGAAGCGGGAATCAGCGCCAGGCAGGCGAGTCGGGCGGAACGGGGGAAACAGGTGAGGGGTATCACGAGGGTTTGCTGCCACGTGGCGGCCCGGAAGGCGAGTCCCGGCGTCGCCCCCGCTCTTGCTTCACGCATGCCGCGCACGTTGTCTTCCACCGCCCCTTCAACCCCGCCTCCCTCCTGATGAAAAAGCTCCTCGTTCTGCTCGCTCTCGTCATCGCCGCGCCGGTCACGGCCCAGGACTGGGCCAAACCAAGGCTCGAGAAATCCCCGCGTCACCTCGAATGGGTCACCGTCCGCCACGGGGACCGCGAGGTGAAGTGCTTCCTCGGTTTCCCCGAGGTCAAGGGCAAGGCCACCGCGGTTGTTCTCATCCACGAGATCTTCGGCCTCACCGACTGGATGCGGGGCATGGTCGACCAGTTCGCCGAGGCGGGCTACATCGCGATCGCCCCCGACTTCCTTTCGGGCGCCGGTCCCAACGGCGGCGGCACCGAGTCGCTCGGCGGCCCCGACGGCGCGCGGGCCAAAATCCAGGGTCTCCCGCAGGCGCAGATCGACGCCGACCTCGTCGCCGCCATCGCGCACGTGCGCAAGCTCGACGCCTGCAACGGCAAGGTGGTCGTGGGCGGTTTCTGCTGGGGCGGCGCCAAGACTTTCCTCCACGCCGTCCATAATCCCGGCATCCAGGCGGGGCTGGTCTTCTACGGCACCGCCGCCGACGCGAAGGACATGGCGCGCATCAAGACGCCCGTGCACGGCTTCTACGCGAGCAACGACGCCCGGATCAACGCCGGCCTCCCCGCCGCGATTGAGGGCATGAAGGCCGCCGGGAAGTTTTTCGAACCTGTGACCTACGAGGGAGCCGGCCACGGCTTCATGCGCGCGGGCGAGGACCCCGCCGGAAGCGCGGAAAACAAGCAGGCCCGCGCCGACGCCTGGGTGCGCATCCGGAAGATTCTCGCCGGCATCTGAACACTCCCCTCCTCCGGCCGCGGCCCGGGCGCGACCGGCCCCACCCGATGCGCATCGTTTCCGCGGCCCTGGCCGCCGCCCTCCTCTCCGCGACGGCCTCGGCCCAGACCCCGCCTCCCCCCGCGAAGCGCCTGCCGCCCGCGGGGATCACGGTACCCGCCGACGCCCGCGCGGAACTCTCCGCCGGCGCCGCCGCCCTTCGCGCCGAACTCGACGCCGCCGCGCGCGAACTCGCGGGCTCCGCATCTCATCTCGCCTCCCTGCTGCCCGACGCCGAGGTCTTCCACAAGGCGGTTGATTGGGCGCTGCGTTTCGACGAGTTCCTCGACGCCAAGCACGTCGCCGTCGCCCGCCGGGCGCTGGTCACCGGACGCGGGCGCGTCGCGGATCTTCGCGCCGGCCGCGCGCCGTGGCTCGATGCCACCGGCCTCATCGTGCGCGGTCACCGCTCCGCGCTCGATGGGTCGGTGCAACCGTACGGCCTCGTGGTGCCGGAGGGCACGCGTCGCGACCAACCGGCGCGCCTGATGGTCTGGCTGCTCGGCCGCGGCGAGAAACGAAACGAACTCGCCTTCATCGCCGAGCGCGAGGCGGGGCCGCCGCAGCTGACCCCTTCCGGCGTAGTCACCCTGATTCCCTACGGCCGCTTCTGCAACGCGACCAAGTTCGCCGGGGAAATTGACGTGTTCGAGGCGATGGCGGCAGCACGCGGCACGTACGCGATCGACGACCATCGCATCCTCGTCGCGGGTTTCTCCATGGGCGGCGCGAGCGCCTGGCATCTCGCCACGCACCATGCCGGACTCTGGGCCGCGGCCGCACCGGGCGCCGGTTTCGTCGAGGTCGCGCGTTACACCAAGGCCTTCGCCCCAGGGAAGGAGCCACCCGAATGGTGGGAGCAGAAGCTGTGGGGCTGGTACAACGCCACCGACTACGCCCGAAATCTGTTCAACTGTCCGACCATCGCCTACAGCGGGGACGAGGACCCCCAGAAGGCCGCCGCGGATTTCATGGTCGAGGCCGCGGCCGCCGAGGGGCTGGAGATCCCCCACCTCGTGGGACCAAAGACCGGCCACAAGTACCACCCCGACACCCGCCGCGAGCTCACGGACCGGCTCGAGGCACTCCTCGCGCGCGGCCGCGATCCGCTCCCGCGGGAGCTGCGCCTCACCACCCGCACGCTCCGCTACCCCGCAGCATCCTGGCTGCGCTTCGAGGGGCTGGCTCGCCACTGGGAACGCTCCGACCTCACCGCGACCCGCGACGAAAGCGGCGTCGTGACCGTGACCACCGCCAACGTCACCGCGGTTCGCCTGCTTCTGCCAGGCGCCCGCCGCGTCACGATCGACGGCCACGCGCTGGAGCTGCCCTCCGGCGCCCCCGCCGACGCGGTGCTGCGCCGCGAGGGAGCAGCCTGGACCCTCGGCGCCGCCGCCGGGCTCCGCAAGCGGCCCGGACTCACCGGCCCCGTCAACGACGCCTTTATGGCGCCCTTCGTTTTCGTTCGTCCCACCGGCAAGCCCTTGAACGCGACCGTCGGCGCCTGGGCGACCGCGGAGCTCGCGCACGCCACTAAGATGTGGCGCGACATCTTCCGGGGAGAAGCGCCGGTGAAAGACGATACCGCCGTTTCCGAGGAGGATATCGCCGGGCGCAATCTCATCCTCTGGGGCGATCCGGCCTCGAACCGTCTGCTTGCACGGATCCTGTCAGGACTGCCTCTCCGCTGGGACGCCCGCGCATTGGAATTCCGCGGCCGCTCCCATGACGCCGCTCATCACGCCCCAGTCCTGATTTTTCCCAACCCGCTGAATCCCGCCCGGTACGTCGTGCTCAACAGCGGCATCGATTTGCGCGAGCACGCCTACGGCACGAACGCCCTGCAGATCCCCAAGCTGCCCGACCACGCCGTGATCGATCTTCGTGAGGCGCCCGGCGCCCGCTGGCCCGGCCGGATCGTCGAGGCCGGCTTCTTCGACGAGGCCTGGCGCTGAAGCCGAGCGTTCGGCGACCGCACGTCCTCATGCCCGCCGGCGAAGCGCCCGGGCCCAGGCCGGTTTTCGGCGGAACTCGGTTGCTGACACCTGCCGACGCGGTTCCTTCGCTTCGGACTCACGGTGGCGGCTAAGCATCCGCCGTCCGGTCCGATTTCATCATTCATGTCTCTTGGCCGCGATCTTCGTTCCGATTTCCCGGTGCTGCACCAGCTGGTGCACGGCAAGCCGCTGGTGTACCTCGACAACGCGGCCACCTCGCACAAACCGCGCGCCGTAATCGAGGCGATCGCGCGCTACTACGAGCGCGACAACAGCAACGTCCACCGCGGTCTCCATGCGCTCTCGATGCGGGCGACCGACGCCTATGAGGCGTCCCGGGCCCGGCTGGCGAAATTCATCAACGCGGCCGATCCCGCCGAGGTCATCTTCACGCGCGGCACGACGGAGAGCATCAACGTCATTGCCCGCGGCCTCGCGGCCCGGCTGCGGGCCGGGGATGTCATCCTGACGACCGAGATGGAGCACCACTCCAACCTGGTGCCGTGGCAGCAACTCGCCCGCGCGACGGGAGCCACGCTCCGCCTGGTGCCGGTCATCGGCGCCGACGCCGAGGGCGGTCTCGACCTCGCGGCGCTGGACACGTTGCTCACGCCGGCCGTGAAGGTCTTCGCCTTCACGCACATCTCGAACACACTCGGGGTCGTTAATCCCGCGGCGGCGCTGTGCGCCCGGGCCCGCGCGGCGGGCGCAGTGACGGTCATCGATGCCGCGCAGTCCATCGGCCACGTGCCGCTCGATGTGCGCGCGCTGGGCGCCGATTTCGTCGCGTTCTCCGGCCACAAAATGTGCGGGCCGACTGGTATCGGTGTGCTCTACGGCCGCCGCGAGCTCCTCGACGCGATGCCGCCCGACGAGACCGGCGGGGGCATGGTTGTGACGGTGACCTACGAGGGCGCGACCTGGAAACCGGCGCCGGAGCGTTTCGAGGCGGGCACGCCGAACATCGCCGGCGCGGTCGGGCTGGCCGCCGCCTGCGACTACCTTGACGGCGTGGGGCGTGAGGCGATCGCGCGGCACGACACGGAACTCGCGGCCGCGGCCTACCAGCGGCTCGCCGCATTGCCGGGCATCCGTCTCCTCGGACCCCGCGGGACCCGCAGCGGCCTCGTCAGCTTCGCGTTCGAGGATGTGCACGCGCACGACGTGGTGACGTTTGCCGATGAAGACGGCGTGGCGCTGCGCGGCGGCCACCACTGCAATCAGCCCCTGATGCGCAAACTCGGTCTCGCGAGCACCACCCGGGCGAGCTTTTACCTCTACAATGGCGAGGCCGAGATCGACTCCCTCGTTGCCAGCCTCCGCCGCATCCTCGCCTTCTTCCGCGCCTGATCCGGCCAAAGGGGTCAGGGCGTTGAACGTTTAAAACCCCGCGGGCCGCACCCCGCATAAACAAAAAACGCCCTGACCCCTTTGGGGGGAGGGGCGGGTCAGCGGGAGCCTTCGAGGATGCCCACGAAGGCCTTGGGTACCACGGCCGCGGTGCGGCACCGATCGGCGGGCAACAACCGACCGGCCCACGCGTTGACTTCCTCCAGGGAGATCTCCCCCACCAGGCCGCGGTGCAGCGCGACGGCCTCCTCCGCTTCCCCCGGGCGCTCCTGCGCGCGCATGAGCAACCCGGCAAGGAAAGCGCCATCTCGAAACGCCTGCCGTAGCTGCCCGCGCAGGATGCCGCGGGCCCCGACGAATTCCCCCATGGTCACACCGCGGGCGGCGAGGGTCTCCCCGATCGCGGCGATGACCGGTGCGACGCGTCCGGCGTCGTTGGGCGCGCAGTCGATGCGCGCCTGCAACAGCCCGAAATCCGGGAAGCCGTCGAAAGGCTCGAAACCCGCCGAGGGCGCGTAGGCCAACCCGAGCTTTTCCCGGACCTCGGCCCGCACGCGTAATTCCAGGACCTTGGCGAGAATGCCCAACGCCGCCTGGTCGCGCGCGGAGGTGGCGCCCGCCACCGGCCACGTGCCGGTGACAAGGCCCAGGTTCTGTTCACCGACAAACTCGATCCGGGTGAATCCCGCCGGAGCCGCCAGTGCGGCCGGACGGGGCGGCGCCGCGGTCTCCTTGCGCGCCGCCCTCGGTCGCAGGGAACCCAACGTACGTCCCACCACATCGACCACCGAGGTCTCCGTCACATCCCCGGCGATCGTCACCTCCACGTAGCCGCGCGTGAGCGACGGCTCCATCCAGCGGCGGACGTCGTTCACGCTGAGGGACACATAATCAAGCGGGGAGCCCCACATGAAGCGGGCGTCGCCGCGGAAAAGATGGTTGGTGAGTTCCCGCATCCCCTCGCCCATGCCGGCGCCCGCAGCCACGCGGTTGAGCACGGCTTGCATCCGCTGATCCTGATGAGCGAACGAATTGATCACCGGGGCGTGAAGGAAATCCGCGACCAACGAGAGGAAGACCTCCAGCTGCTCCGACGCCATCAGGCCGCGGAACGTGAACGCGTCGCGATCGGCCACATCGAGCCCGAACTCCAGCAGCCGCTCATCCACGAGCGCGGAGAATCGCTCCGGGCGGAACTGCGAACCGCCGCTGGCGAGCAGACTGCCGATGCCCCACTCCTTCAACGCGGGCTTGTTTCCCGGCAGCTCGAGGAGCCCGGTGCCCACCCGCACGATCGCCCGCGCGAGACCCGGTTCGCCGCGGACGGGAACGACGTTCAACCGGACTTCATTGCCAAAGCGGGCGAGCACCGCACCCAGCCCGGGTAGTTCGCGCCGCTCGACCACCGGAGTCAGCGCCGCGAACCGCGGTACCGCGAATGACGTCTCGCCCCGCGTACGGGTCATGACCTGCGGCAGCCCGGCGCGCCGCGCCTTGCGCACCTCGGCCAGCACCGCGTCCGGTGTGAGGTTCAGATTGATGCCGCCTGAAAGATGAAACGCCATCGCGTCGACCGGCCAGAGACCGCGGAAAACGCGTTGTGCGTCGCCCGGCGTGAAGCGCTCGAGCCATTCGCGCCGCCACGCGAGGGAACGTGCCGGGCCGGTGTACACGGTGTGCGTGGTGATGGAGGAGACCAATTCCTCGCACAGGGCCGCGGGGTCGACGGCGGGTACCTGTCCCTCGGCGTGCGTCGTCATCCGCCGATCCCGTCGACGCTCTTCCTCGAGATCGGCTGGATCCAGTCCACGCTCGAGGGAGAGCCGCACCAGCCCGTCGACCGCGCGCACCGCCTCCGCCCAAGCCGCGGAGGTAACATCGACCGCGGCGGTCGCGACGCCGTGACCCATCAATTCCTCGTAAGCGGCGAACACGCCGGCGCCGGGGACCTCGCGCCGGAGCCTCCGCGCGAACACCCCCATGACGAACTCCCGCTGCTGCCGCTCGATCCGCGCCTCGCGGGAATCCGGGCGATCGGGCAACGGAACCGCCGCCGCGACCTCGACGGAGGCGGCGCCGACTCCGCCGACGCGAAGGATCCCCGCGCGCAACGACCGGGCATCGAGCCGGCCCTCATCACGCGGCGCCGGCGGGCCCAGCGGGCGGGCCATGGGACCGAAGATCGCCCGCACCTGCGCCTCAAGGCCGGCGACGGTGAAGTCGCCGGCCACCACCAGCACCATCAGATCCGGACGATAGGTCCGGCGATGGAAGCCGATGAACTGCTCGCGCGTGAAGCCGCGGATGAGTTCCTCGCGGCCGCCCGGGTGCCGCTCGGGAAAACGTAGCCCGCGGAACACCAGCGGCAGAGACGCCTGTTGCCGCCGCCCGTCGAGCGTGTCCCGGTTGCGGAGTTCCGCCAGGACCACGCGGCGCTCGCGCTCGACCACCACTGGGTCGAAGGTGAGCGCGTCGCCAAACTCGCGGAATAGCCGCAGCCCTTCACCCAGCAGCGCGGCGTCGTTCTCGCGGAAATCGAGCCGGTAAGCGGTATGGTCGAAGGTCGTGATCGCGTTGACGTCGCTGCCGTACTCGACGCCGAGCCGCTGGAAGAGGTCCACCATGCGGTCGGCGGGAAAATTCGCCGTGCCGCCGAATGCGAGGTGCTCGGTGGAGTGCGCGATGCCGAGCTCGGACGGTCCTTCGTCGAGGGAACCGGCGAGCACGACCAGCTGCGTCGTCACGCGACCCGGCACGCCCGCGTGCGGGAGCAGGGCGTAGCGGAAACCGTTCTCAAGGCGGCCCCAGGTCACCCCCGGATCCGGTGCGGCGCTCCGCGGCGTCTCATGCGCCCAGCGACCCGAGCGCGGTCCCGCGGGCGCCGCCGGCAGGCCGGCGGCGAGGAGGGCGAACAAGAGCGAAACCCGGAGGGCGGCCATGACGCCGACAAACCTGCGCGGGTGGCCACCGGCTTCAACCCGTTTACGGGCGGGAGAGACGGGCGAAATCTGAGTTGGAACACCCCGTAGGATCTCGACCCGGAACGAAACTCGTCCCTCCTCCGCGGCTTCAGCCGCGGCTACACTGTTCCGATTGGAGGCATATCCGCGGCTGCTTCCGAGGCTACGCCGCCCGGATTCGGGGAATAAAGCTGGGCCGCGGGTCGCGCCGCTTCATCGCGAAGCGGCGCGGAACCCTTGCTGAGGCCTCAGAACGTTTTCGTGAGCGAAACGTAAGCCCAGCGCGGGAGGAAATTATTCACGCGCTCGGCGTAACCGGTCGAGAAGCTGGTGGCAGGCGGCAGGCGATCGAAGACGTTGTTCACTCCGACCGTTGCGCGGAGGCCCCATGGCAGGGCGTAGCCGGCCTGCACGTCGGTGGTCACCTGCTGCTTCACGAACAACAGGCTCGGCGCCGTGTCCTGGAACCCGCCGATATAGTTGAAGTTGAGGGCCGCCGAGGCCTTGCCGTGGCTCCAAAGCACCGAGGCGTCGCCGCGCCAACGCGGGATCTCGTAGAGACCGACGGTCTCGACCTGCGGGAGGTCGGGGCGGGTACGGATGATCTGGCTGTTGATCAGCGTGGCGGCGGCGCGGGCCGTGAACCGCCCGAAGCGGCCCGGAGCGAAGCGGTATTCCGCGGCGAAATCGACGCCCTCGGCCTTGGTGCTCCCGTAATTACCCAGCACGGACCGGATTTCGCGCAGCTCTCCGGGTAAGCCGTTGGCGGTGTCGGTGGCGGTCGGCGCCGCGCGCACGATCGCGTCGGGGAACAGCTGCGGGTTGGCCAACATGATCGCGGGCGTCGCGGGCTGACCGATGCGGTTGGTCACCTCCACGGAGTAGAGGTCGACGCTGAGCGAAAGCCCCTTGAGGAACGAGGGCGAGAACTGCACGCCGAAGTTGGTCGACTCCGACTTCTCGGGAGCGAGCAGCGGGTTGCCGCCGGAGCGGACCTGGCGCTGGCCGGTTCCGCTGTCGTTCGCGGTGGCGCCGGGTTTGCCGAAGCGCAGCGGGTCCGGGATGTTGAAGGAGATCGCCACGGTCTGCGGCAGGTAGAGCTCGGCGAGAGCCGGCGCGCGGAAGCCGCGGCCCCACGAGGCGCGGAAGGTGATTTGTTCCGCGACCGGCTGCCAGCGGAGGCCGAGGCGGGGCACCGAGGCGCGGCCCACGCCGTCGTCGGAAAACGATTCCAGACGGCCGGCGGCGTTGAGCTCGAGGGCGTGGAAGCCCGTGAGGCGCTGCGCGGGCGCGGCGAGCGGCACGGAGGCCTCGACATAGGCGGCGCTCACGCGGCGATCACCGCGCGCGGGCGCGACCGGCGCGCCTTGGTTCAGCAACTGCACCTGGGTGCGCTCGTCCTTGAAGGTCTCCTCGCGCCATTGAACACCCAGGGCGACCGAAACCGAGCCGGCCGGAAGGTTGAAGACGCCGCCGGTCGCGCGCGCGTCGGCCGCGGTGAGTTCCGTCGCCGCGTCGCGCGTCACCCCGCCCTCCAAACCGGCCAACGTCGCCGGGTTGTTGCGGATGGTGGTGCCGTTGGCGAACAGGTTGAGCGCGGTGGCGCGATTGGTGTCCGCCAAGGCGGCGTTCACCTTGTTCTGAGCGGGGAAATTCTTCAGGTCGAGGTGCGAGGTCTCCTTGTTCCAGGTGACGGCGGCATCCCAAGTCCAGCCGCGGCCTAGCTTGCCCTCGAGGCCGCCGACCAAGCGGCTCATCTCGTTGGTGGTGGTGGTGAGGCGGTCACCCAACTCGAGAAAACGGAAGAACATCGTCTGCGTGGAGCCGGAGACGATCGGGACGCCGAACGGGTTGAAGGGATTGCTGGCCGGCAACGTGATCGTGTTGAGATTGGAGATCGGCGCGGGGGACAGCCCCTCGATGTTCTGGTTGCGCTGCCAGCCCAGCTCGACGAAGGCGGTGAGGCTGGACGACAGCTCGTGGCGCCCGTGGGCGACGACGCCGATACGGTCGGCCTCGGTCTGGGGACGGATCGCGGCGTTGGCGTCGAACGTGTTCTGGGTCTGGAGCTGGCGGGTGAACGCGGCATTAGGCCCGGCAGCGGCGCGGTCGCTCGTGAACGTGCGCTGGGCGGCGGTCGCGGTGGCCGGAATGACCTGGCCGGTGATGGGGTCGGTGGCGCCGACAGGCACCACGAACGAGCCCGGCGTGTTGCTCGCGAGCAACAGCTGGCGTTTCACCGGCTGCGGCAGCTGGCCGAAGAGGAACTCGTCGCGCCGGAACCAGTCGGCGATGACCGACACCGAGGTGCCGCCGTTCTTGGCGCCCGTGGCGAGCGAGCCGCGGAGCGTGGGGGCGTTGATGTCGCCCGTGAAGTCACCGTAGCTGGTCGACAGCGTCGTGCCGGTGAAGTCCTTCCGGAGGATGATGTTCACGACCCCGGCGACCGCGTCGGCGCCGTACACCGCGGAGGCGCCGTCCTTGAGCACCTCGATACGGGCGATGGCGGCGACGGGGATCATGTTGACGTCCACGAACTGCTCCGTGCCGAGGCCGGCGGCGCTGCCGCCCTGCCCGAACGGCGCGAGCGTGACGCGGCGCCCGTTGAGAAGCACGAGGGTGGAGTTGACGCCGAGCCCGCGCAGCGAGATCGCGGCCGAGCCCGGGGAGGAGGTGTTGACGCGGTTCTCGGCGAAACCCTGGGCGCCGATCTCGGGAATCTTGCGGAGCAGCGCGGGCAAATTGGTCTGGCCGGAGGCCTCGATCTCGGCGGGCGTGAGCACGCGGAGATTGATGGCGCCGGCGGACTCGCCGATGCGAAGGTTCGAGCCCGTGACGGTGAAAGCCTCGAGCTTGGTCGGGGCGGCGCCCGCGGCGGGCGGGGTCTGGGCAAACGCAGCCGCGGGCAGCACCGCGGCAACGAGGAGGGTACGGGGGAGTACGCGCATGGTAGGTGTCAGGTGTAGGTGAAGGGAAAACGAGTGTCCGACCGCAGCCGCGGCGCAAGCCCGGCCTCGCGGAGGCGGGCGGCTTGACGACGGAGGCAGGCGGCGCGACGGGTAACCGGTGGATTTGCCCGCCCTTCTCCCGATCGCGCACGCGGCCGCGACCCTCTTCATGACCGGCGTGATCTGGTTCGTGCAGGTCGTGCATTACCCGCTGTTCGGCCGGGTTGGCGCGCAGGAGTTCGCGGCATACGCGCGGGAACACGCCGACCGGACCGGCCGTGTCGTGGGCCCGGCGATGGCCGTGGAGCTGGCGCTGGCACTGGCGCTCGCGGCGCGGGCCGGCGCCGGCGCCCTCGCCTGGGCGGGACTGGCGCTGCTCGCCGTGATCTGGGGCTCGACCGCGTTGGTGCAGGTGCCGCTCCACCGCCGGCTCGCGGCGGGACCCGACCACGCGGCGCAACGCCGCCTGGTGCGGACCAACTGGATCCGCACCGCCGCCTGGACGGCGAGGGCGGTGATCGCGACTATGCTCGCGGCGGGTTAGTATCCGCTTCTTAGGTACGATTCTATTGAAGCTGATCACCCCAATTTAGGGGAGACGCCGCCGTTCCCGCGCGGAAGGAGGCCGGTCAAAGCAGGGGGCATCGCATGCCCTTCCCTTCTCCCTTCTCCTCCCCCGCCGCCACCGCGCGGCGGCGGCTCGCCTTCCTCGCGCTGCCCGCCCTCGCCGGCGCCACCCCACCCGCGAATCCACCCGGCTTCGTGCTGCCGGCGACGCCGGCGGCGGAAGCGGCTGCGACCGACGACCTGCCCCGCCGCGCGGCCGCCGCGCGGGCCCACGCTGCCTGGCGCGACCGCGAGGGCGGCGCGGACTATCAGCCCACGCTTTCCTTCCTGCGGGAGACACCGGTGCTGATGCTGGTGACGACGCCGCGCGAACCCGCCGAGCGCGCGCTGCACCGCCGGCGCGCGATCATCCAGGCCTGCGGATTCCTGCTCGGCGCGGAGGCGTTTCCCCAGGCGGTGGTCTGCGTCGTGGAGGCGGACCCCGCGAAACCCGGCGCTCCGGCGGTGCGCAATCACCCCGTTGCCAGGGCCGATTTCACCACGCGGCTCGGCGCCGAAGCCGGCACGCCGGACCTCGCGGCGGCACTGCGCGCGGCCCGCGCGAACGACGCCCTGACCCTCCGCCTCTGCACGGCGCTGCGCATCGATTGAAACCACGCCGCCCATGAAGCTCATGCATCCTTTTCTCCCCGCGCTGGCGCTCGGACTCGCCACCGCCGGCCTGGCCCAGGGCTCGGTCAACCTCACCAGCCATGCCTTCACCGCCGCGAATCTCCCCTACGTGTGGACCGACGAGGCGCTGCCGGCGCCGTACCGGCTGCGCGTGAAGATCGGCGGCACGCACCATGCGACGACGCTCTACAACAACAACTGGACGCGCCTGGAGAGCGTACCCGCTCCGGGCACCTATCTCGTCGAGACCTACTGGGTGCTGTACGATCCCGCGAACTGGAGCGTCGCGCGCGAGATCGGTCCCTTCTCCAGCGGCACGATCACGATCCAGCCTTCATCCCAACCGCCGTACGCGCGGAGCGTTTCCGCGACCGCCACCTCGCCGGGCCAGATCACGACGCTCGCCGGTTCAGCCGCGGACGGAAACGGCGACCTCGCCTGGCTGCACTTCTTCACCAACGACCCGACGTGGAGCGGCTACGTTTACGCGGGCAGCGCCCACGTCGGCGCGCGGAGCGACGCTTCGGCATCCGTGGCGTGGATGATACCCACGGGCGGACGAACCGGCACCTATCAGGCGCATCTGCGCGCGGCGGACGCGACCGGGCTCTGGGATTGGAACGGGGGAGCGAACGCCAGCTTCTCGGTACGGGCCGGCCAGCCGCCGGTTTATTCCCAGAACTCGACCGGCGCGATCGGCCGGCCCTTCACTCCGCAACTTTTCGGCGGCGCCGGCTCCGGCCAGTGGCAGTGGGTGATAGCCGGCCGCACAAACTGGGGTGGAACCCAGCCCGGCACCCTCCTGCCTCCCGCCAACACGCCTTCCCTGAGCTGGGTGCCAGATACGGCCGGCGACTATTACTTCTGGATCATCCGGCAGGGAGATGCCTCGTATCTACCTTCGAACATCGCGGGGCCGTACCTGCTCAGCGTGCGCGGCAATCCCCCGTTGATCGTCGCCCAGCCCGCCTCCCTCACGGTGACCGCCGGATCCCCGGCCAGCTTCAACGTCACGGTCGCGGGTGACGCCCCGCTTTCCTACCAATGGGCCCGCAACGGCCTAGCCCTGCCGGGCGCCACGCAGGCACAGTTGGCCCTCCCCGCGGCGCAGCCTGTCGACGCGGGCGGCTTTTCGGTCCTGGTGCGCAATCCGAGCGGGACGGTCACGAGCGCGACGGCGTCCCTCACCGTTCAGCTCTTGCCGCCCTCGATAATCGCGGCTCCATCCGGACAAACGGTTCCAGCGGGGCAAACGGCGGTGCTGTCCGTTTCCGCGACCGGCTCGCCCACCCTGGGCTACCGCTGGTTCCGGGACGGCTCCGAGATCGCCGGCGCCACGTCCGCCAGCCTCGCGTTGCTGAACGCCCAAACTGCGCAGGCCGGCGCCTACTCGGTGGTCGTTTCCAACGCGGCCGGCACGGTCACCAGTTCGCCGGCGGTGGTCTCCGTACTGCCGACCGCTCCCGTGATCATACGTCAGCCCGCGGCCGTGAGCTCCCAGGCGGGGCAGGCGGTTCAATTCAGCGTGGCGGCCAACGGCTCCGAGCCGCTCGGCTTCCAATGGCGCCGCGACGGCGCGGCCATTGCGGGCGCGACATCGTCCACGCTCACGCTCGCGACGGCGCGCACCTCCGATGCCGCCGCGACTCCGGGCTACTCGGTGGTCGTTTCCAACGCGGCCGGCTCCACGACCAGCGCGCCCGCCGCGCTCACGGTGACCGAAACCCCGCCCGTCCGCCTTGCCCTGCAATACTGGAGGGAGAACGACTTTCCCGATCGCCCCACCGGAAACGGACAGTGGATCGAGGAGGAAGTCTGGATGGAGGCGCACTGGGAGGAGCATGGACGCTGGGAGGACACGGATGGCGACGGGGTCGAGGAGACTTGGATCGTGGAAGGTTGGACCTGGGTTCCGGCGGGCACGCGAACCGAGTCACGATGGGTGGAGGAGATCGCGGCCGACGGCCTGTTCGGATCGCAATGGGCGACCACGGTCGGGGACTTCGGCTCGCCGGCCCTGGCACCCGGAACCGCGGTGGCCTCGGCCGCCAGCGAGCGCGGTCACCTGCTCGAGAGCTATCGGCCCGGGGCGAGTGACATCGCCCTGCGCGCTTGGGCGCTGGCGCCGGCCGGTAACTGCCGCGACTTTCGCTTCGCGGTTTTCCAGCCGAACGGGACGGCGACGGGCCTTGCCGGGGCGATTCCACCCGGAGGATTTGTGGATATCCGGTTGCCGACGTGGATGTGGGGAAGCGGCTTCTATCGGGTCGAGCTCAGTTACCACGGGGGCTCGGCGACCGCGCTCCCGACCGCCAAGACAAGCTATTGGATCGCGTTGGGACAGGGCTTGCCGCCGCGCATCCAGCGTCATCCCGCTCCGGCGCAGCAGCGGGTGGCCGCGGGCGCCGCAATCTCCTACTCGGTCGCCGCCACCGACGCAGCCGCGTTCCAGTGGCTGAAGGATGGAAACACCCTCGCGGGAGCGACCACCGCCACGCTGCTCCTTCCGGCAATCACACCCGTGCAGGCAGGCACCTACCGGGTGCAGGCAAGCAATGCCGCCGGGCGAACCACTTCCGATCCGGTGATTCTCGAGGTCGACGCGGCCTCGTCCGCCGACAGCGACGCCGACGGAGTGCCGGATTCGATCGAGCGCCTCCTCGGACTGAATCCGGCCGCGCCGGGCATCGGCGACGCCACCAACACGACCCTCCGCCTTCGCATCCACTCCCCCTGAACCATGAATCCGCTACCACGAATACTGGCGGCCGGCCTCGCGCTCGCCACCCTGCCCCTCGAGATCCAGGCCACGCCTTCCGCGCGCATCACCGCCGCGCTCACCGCGCGCGGCGAGGCGGCCGCGGCTCTCGTCGCCGGAAACCCCGCGCTCGCGCTCTCCACCCTGCGACGCGCCGTCGGCCGCGGACCACACGCTCCCTCCGAGGAGGCGCAGCTGATCGCGACCCTGTGCTCGTTGTCCCGGGAGATGGAGGCCGCTTCACCTGGATCCGGCAGGATCGCCGCCGGCCTCGCCTTCGCCGAGGGCAAGCGGCCGCAGCCGAAACTCAATCCCCGCGAGGCCGCCCTTGCCGACCTGGCTCTCGGGGAACTCAGCGAGTTCACGCTCGGGGATCACGACGCCGCACGCGCGTTCTACGAATCCGCCCTCGGCGTTGGAGCAACCTCCGCGGCCGCCAGACGCGGCCTCAACCGCATCACCTGGCGTCAGGCACTCATCGAAACGAAAGCTGCCGAAAGCGCGACGCTGCGCCGCCGCAATTCCTAAGCCATGAAACCCGACTCCCGCTCCCTCTTCACCGCGTTCCGCTTCGTCGGCGCCACGCTTGCTTCCCTCGCGTCCGGCCGTGCCCAGAGTCCGGATCCGGCGCCGATGGTGCCGGTCAACTTCCAAGCCTTGGTCACCACGGTGCCCACCCATGACGTGGAAAACCCGGCCTACGCGCGCATCACGCCCCTCGGCGTCTCCGGCGCCTCGGAAAGCGCCCACGGCGAGGATTCCCGCGGGGCCGAACTCTTCACGTCGGTGGGCTTCGCCCGAATGCGCCCCGGACGCACGCACCTCTTCGAAATCACCTCTCAGGCCGCGACCCGCATCCGCGTGAAGATAACGCCCCCGCCCGGCCACCGGGCATTCATCAACGGCGTCGAGCACGAGATGTTCGACTGGGCGTTGGGCGACGCTGGGGTTCTGCCCAACCAGGGCTTTTTCTCCGTGCGGATCGACGATGGGGCCGGTGGTCCATCCGGGGAGGCGCCCTCCCTGCGGCCGGGACGTGTCCTGTGGTCGGTCGCGCTTGGCACTCTCCGCAGCGGTCGCCCCGCCGGCAGCCTGCGCCTCGCCTCCGAGGGCCTCACCGCCGACACCTTTAGGCCAGCCGCACTTTACTTCGATCGCGACGGTCCGGGTCAGGACGGCTGCCACGTCGGGGAGGACGGCGAGGTCTTGGTCGTGAAACGCGGAGGTACGCTCCGCCAAGTCAACGCCACGAGCGTGCTGGCCGACATCGTGATTCTGAACCCCACAAGTTACGCGATCCGGCTCTACCCACGCTCGCAGGTCGGCGCGCAGGGAACGGACCACACGTGGGCGGTGACCGGCGAACCCTTGCACGAGTTCATCATCGAAAGCCCGGTCGCGCCCGCGCTCACCGCGCTGCGGGTGACGCGACGCACCAACCAAAGCGGCACCCTGACGATGTGGACGCAGCTCACGCGCCAGCCCACCGCCCCATCCGGCGGGTCACAGTGGATCGTCGACGACTGGGTGGAGAAACCGGCGGGAGCGACGGCGGTCAGCAGCCCGGTGCGTCACCGCTGGACCTACACCGACGCCGACCGCAATGAACTGTTCGAGGTGCTCGACGAAAGCGGCGTCGTGGTACGGAGCTCTTTCCGGCGTTACGCCGACATCAACTTCGGCTCCGAGGTCTCGCGTGAATTGGAGCAGGAGGTACAGGGCCACGGAGGCGCCGCGCCGATCCGGACCGACTACACTTACCACACGAGCCTCGACCGGCCGGGCAATTGGCGCCGATTGCGGTCGGTTTCAGGCTCGGACGGCTCCTGGGCGGCGTTCGACTACCACGATGATTTTCTCTCCCGCGGCCGGATCCGGCAGGTGCGGCGCCCCCACGGCGATTCACCCGTCTCCGATCCGGGACCGGACGCCGCCTCCGGACACGTGACAACCTACACCTACTCCCACACGGATCATTGGGGCACCCGCGTGCTGCCCTCGCGCGTCGAGACCCGCGTCCATGGAGTGGTCACAGCCCGCTCCGAGTTCTCATACGCGGATGAGTTCGTGACCGACATCGCGACGGCCTACCGCCACTCCGCCGACGCGGTGCTCCCGGTTCGTGTCACGGAGCGCCGCGATTACACGGCGGAGGGCAGGTTCCTCACGACCCGCCTTCGCGACTTCCGCGAGGACGCCGATCCGCAATTCCGCTTCTTCCCCGGCCTGCCGCGCGCGGTTGAGAACCCCGACCGGACGATGACGGTGCACGTTTACCATCCTGCGGCTTTTAGCGGGGAAACCGATCCCTTCTCTCCGCTCCAGACCGGTTCCTGCCGCGTGCATGTCACGCTTCACGGCACCCACGATGCGACGGCGGGGCTGCCCGCACCCGCCCTGCCCTTCGCCTCCCAACCGTTGCCCGGGAATTTCCGTGTCCTGGACGGAAAGTCGCGCCAGGTCCGCGTGCTCATGGGAGAACAAGGGCTCCCGCTGGTGTCTGAGCAGCAAGTGCTCGCCGGAACATGGACGGTCGTGTCGCAAGAGTTCCTGGACTACGCCGCCTCCTTGCTGCACCGGGGCACCCGTCGGAGGACCGCGCGGGACGGGACGCCTTGGCAGGCTGCGGCGCAGACCTGGATCGCGGGGCGCGTGACCACGACGGTGAATGAGTTCGGCACCGCCGAGAGCCGCTCCTACGACGTCCTCGGCCGGCTGGCTGCCACCGTGCGCGAAGGCGCCTCCGCCGACGGCATCACCATCGCTCCCCTCACGACGCACTTCGCCCACGATGCTGCCGGGGAGCTGCGCCGCCGCGCCACGGTCGCCGGGGCCGAGGCGTTGGTCGGAACTTTCGGGCATGACACCGCCGGAAGATTGGTCCGCGAGGCGGCACCCGGACGCGGCGAGACCGCATACTCCCATGCGGTGGAGACGCGCACGCGGACGGCCGTTTTTCCCGACGGGGCAACTCGCGTGGAAACCCGTCGTCGTGACGGCTCACTCGCTTCGATCACCGGCACCGCGGTCGTCGCGGAACATCACCAGCAGACAGTGGAGCCGGACGGCACGGTTCGTTCCGGTTCCCGCGTGCGAACGGCATCCGACGCGCGTTTCCGCGAGACCATTACCGATTGGCTCGGCCGGACGGTGCGTCGGGCGGAACCGGGATTCGCCTCGAATCCGCCGCGCGCCGAGGAGTTCACCTATGATGCCACGACGGGCCTGCCCTCCAAGAACAGCCGGACCAGCCAAGCGCTGGTTCGTTTCCATCACAACGCGGCCGGCGAGAAGACGCGCGAAGGTCTGGACCTGGAGGAGGATGGCCTCGTGACGGCATCGATGGACCGGATCAGCGACTTCGACACCGCCGCGGAGTTGGTGGAAGGCGCGCTCTGGCTCACCACCCGCCGTTGGACGTATCCGCATGCGCGGAGCGACGCCCGGGTGCTGGTCTCGGCCGAGCGGCGCAGGTTAACCGGGCTTTCCGCGTCGCTGCGCGAGGAGACGCGCACCACGGATCACGAAGGCAACGTCACCACGCGGACCGTGAACGTCGACGCCACAGCCCGCCGCGTGGTGATCTCCGTGACCGCGCCCGGGCTGGCGCGTCCCGCGACGGAGGTGCGGCTCGCCGGTCTCACCGTCACCGAGACGGGTCATGACGGCCTCGTGAAGCGCTTCGGCTACGATGCCTTGGGAAGATTGGAGTCGTCGACGGATCCCCGTTCGGGTCGGTGGGTGACCACGTTTCATCCCGGCACAGATCTGCCGGACGAGATGCGCGACCCGGCCGGACGACTGGTGGAAAAGAAGGTCCAGGACAGCATGGGCCGCGTGATCTTCACCCGCGACGCCGCGGACCGCACCACGCGCATGGCGTACACCCCACGCGGCGAGCTTTGGCGGCGCTGGGGTTCCGGCGTGAAACCGGTCGCCTTCGCTTACGACGGCTACGGTCAACGCACCCACCAATACCTGTATCGCGACGACACACCCACCCGTTGGGAATCCGTGACATGGCCCGGGGAAGGACTGCCTTCGCAGGCAACGGAGTGGGAACACGACGCAGCCACCGGTCTGCTCGTCAGGAAGTATGACGCAGAACGAAGGTTCACGGAGTGGGCGTACAACGAGCGCGGCCAACCGTCGCGGAAAACCCTCGCGCGGCGCGTGAACGGCGCCCCGCTGGTGGTGAGCTACTCCTACGTTTCCGGCACCGGGGAACCCGCCACGATCACCTACAGCGACGGGACGCCGGCCGTCAGCTACGAGACTGGCGGTCAGACGCGGCTTGGCCAGCCGCGGGCCATCACGGATGCCACCGGCACACGCACGTTCGAGCACGACATTGCAGCACCGTGGCGCCTCACGCAGGAGGTGTTGCCGTCGTTTTACGGCGGCCGGCGCCTCGCGGCGGTTTACGAGGAGGCCAACGGCACCCCCGCGGGCGCCACGGCCCTCTCCGGCCACGTGCTCGCGTCGGTGAAGGGTCGCGGCGCCGGCTTCCGACTCGGGGCGAATCCCACCGCCTCGTCGTTTGACCTCGAGATGATCCGCTCCATCGCCGACACCGGTCGCATCGCGGGGATTTCTCACCGGCGGGCCAACGGGGTGGCAGCCCGGGAATTTGCCTACGGATATGAGCCCGCGCCCTCCGGGGCACCATCGTCGTTGGTCCGCACGGTCACGGCGGCGGGATCGGGTTGGAGCCTGACGCGCATGTTTGATCCGGTGCATGATGTGCCGACCGCGGTGGAGACGCGGTGGAACGGCGTGATCCAGTCGCGCCACGCCTACCAGTACAACGCGGTCGCGCTGCGGGACACGGCGGTGCAAACGGGAGAAGCGTTCGCCGATGTTGGCGCCACCTACCAGCGCCTCACCTACGGCTCGCGCGGCGAACTTCGCTCCGCTTACGGGTACGCGGGCTCGGACCCCGGGTCGACCGCCCGACCGCTCGCCAGCCGGCTTCACGATTACACCCACGATGCCGCGGGAAACCGTCTCACCGCGAATCCGAGCGGGGATCCCGCGTTGCGCGACGACTTCACCGCCGACGCGCTTAACCGCCTCCGGCAGCGTGAGAACAACGCGTTGTTCGTGGCCGGAACGGTCTCGGCATCGCCCGGCGTGCGCGTCGCGGTGTCCGGCTCCGCGCCGGCCGGCCCAGGCAGCGAGGTCGAGGCGGGGCGAGCGGGCGGCCACTGGGGAACGGGCATCGTGGTGAACAACCTCACGGCGCCGTTCCTAGGGACAGTCACCGCGTTCGCGGTCCTGCCGGGAGGTGGACTGGGCGGAGCCGACCTGGTGCGGCGCGAGTCACGAGACTTTTTCCTGCCTCCGGCCGTGCAGTCGTTCGCCTACGATGAGGACGGCAACCTCACGTCGGACGGTATCTGGGATTACGCGTGGGACGCGGAGAACCGTCTGGTGCGGATGTCGGCCACCGCGGTCTCCGTCGCGGCCGGCCGGCCGGCACTCACGCTGTCGTTTCAATACGACCATCTCGGCCGCCGCGTGCGAAAGGAAGTGCGCTCCGGCGCGGGCCTCACGCCGGTAAGCGAACGCCGCTACGTTTACGATGGATGGAACGTCGTCGCGGAGCTGGACGGCACGGCGGCGATCCGGCGCACGTTCGCCTGGGGCCTTGATCTGAACGGAGGCGTCGGCACCGCGGGCGGCGTCGGCGGCTTGCTGCAGATTCACGATGCCGCCGCCGGCAAAACCCTCCTGCCCGCGTTCGACGGCAACGGGAACGTGACGGTGCTGCTGAACGCCGACACCGGTGCGATCGAGGCTTCCTACGAGTATTCGCCTTTCGGCGAAGTACTCCGCGCGAACGGGCCCTACGCGGCGGCTAATCCCCTGCGGTTCTCGACCAAGTGGCAGGACGAGGAGACCGCCCTGCTCTACTACGGCTACCGTTACTACGCGCCTCGCGAGGGTCGGTTCATCAGTCGCGACCCGATCGAGGAACAGGGTGGACTCAACCTCTACGGGTTCTGCGGCAACGACGGCATCAACCGCTGGGACTACCTCGGACAACTGTCCCTGAAGGGATTCCTCAAGAAGGCCTGGAAGCCGCTCGTCGCCATCGGAGCGGGCGTGCTGACTGCAGGTACCGCGATGTATGCGTACGCCCTTGCGACCGGCGGGGCCAGCGCGGCGACCTTCGGCGGCATGCTCGGCTCCGTTGGCCTAGCCAGCGGTTGGGGCCCAGCTTGGGCCAGCGTCGCGGGCGGCGGCTTCGGGTTCGGATCCGCCTTTGCCGGCGCCCGACTTAGCGGCGCAGGAACCTCCGACGCCCTGAGGGCCGGACTTCGCGGAGCGGTCACCGGCGCCGCCGTCGCCTACACCGTTTCCCAAGTCGTCGCTGGCGTCGACGCGTGGCGGCATGACACCCATCAGTTTTACCGGGTGGGGGCGCCGACTGGAAACTACGCACGGCAGAGCGTGACGAGAATCACACGTTTCGAGATCGAGGGTTCTGTGCGCATTTTT
>Ga0192647_100413_pt1 | contig 30377 bp, 23 predicted proteins | sample LauGreFa1BDMLBSN_2_FD_133046 | JGI IMG/M metagenome (GOLD analysis project Ga0192647, IMG submission 133046) | Freshwater lake microbial communities from Lake Michigan, USA - Fa13.BD.MLB.SN - reassembly | ecosystem: Environmental > Aquatic > Freshwater > Lake | place: Lake Michigan, USA... | reverse complement strand
ATTTAAGACATATATCATTTTTAAAAGCTGTGTTACAACATAGCTTAACAGCCTTTGGTGGTCCACAGGTTGCAATGGCACTTATGCAGTATAGATTTGTCGAAAAAAGAAGAGACCTAACTGCACAAGAGTTAGTTGAGTATAGTGCTTTTTGTCAGTTATTACCAGGCGCATCCTCCACGCAAACCATTGTCTTAGTTGGATTTAAGAGAGGTGGAGTTGTTTTAGCACTTCTCACTTTATTGGTTTGGATGTTGCCAGCTGTATGCATCATGACTTGTCTTGCTTTATTAGTGAGCTATTTTTCTTGGTCTGGTGAAATCAAGGCTTTATCCTTATTGCAGCCCATGTCTATTGGATTTATTATCAGTGCTGCTTTGCTACTTTTCCAAAAATCAGTAAATAGTATAATAACTAGATGGATTTTTGTAATCACTGCCATTATTACATTTATTGGTTTTAATACGCCATGGACCATTCCCACAATTATTATACTTGCTGGAGTAGTAACCAATTTTAGCGATAAGAGAATACCGACGGATGGCACTGCGCCAAAATCTATTCAATGGAGAGCACTTGTTTTATTTGTGCTTTTATTTATTGCAGCTGGTTTTTTATCTGAGCGAGCTACCAAACAAAATTGGGAATCTAGAAAACTATTTAACCTCTTTGAAAATAATTATCGTTTTGGAAGCATGGTATTTGGTGGGGGTGATGTTTTGATTCCTATTATGTATGAACAATTTGTTACAAGACCCGCATCCAAAAGAATTCAAGAAAATAAAAGAGATGTTGTCAAAATAGATAGAGCAAATTTTTTAACCGGAACGGGTTTGGTTAGAGCGGTACCTGGTCCAATATTTTCTATTTCAAGTTATATGGGTGCAATGGCTTTAAAAGACAAGTCCATGAGCACACAACTTTCTGGTGCCTTAGTGGCAAGTTTAGGGATCTTTCTTCCTAGTTTTTTAATTGTTTTATTTTTCTTTCCTATTTGGCAATATTTAAAAAAGTACGCCATTTTTTATAGATCACTAGAAGGTGTATATGCAGCTATTGTTGGCATCATGATAGGTGCATCTTTATATTTAATTAAAGATATTGCTGTCGATTTAAAATCTGCCACTGCTGTTTCAGTAAGTATGTATGTAGTAATTTTCTTTTTGAGTACCTATCTTTTATACAAGCAAAAATTAGCACCACAATGGATTGCTTTTTCGTGTATTGTTATTGGCTTGTTAATGTCTGGCTGGTTTTAAGAACATTTTCATAATATTGCACCACCCATGATGCAGCGTTTTATTCTATGTATATTGATTATTTTTTTGAACAATTCTTTTGTTCAAGCCCAAACAGCTGTGGTAAGTGGAACAGTGTATGATATTTCTGGAAGAAGGCCAGTGGAAGCAGTGATAGTGCATACAAACGATCATCAATCAACTACCGATTCATTAGGAAGGTATATCATTACTGTAAGGGCAAAAGATTCTATCTGGTTTTCTTTATTTGGAAAGAGTACGCAGAAATACAAATTAGATACCATTGAGGACAAGCGTAATTTCAATATTATGATTCATGTGAATGGCGTGGATCTTCCTGAAGTTACCGTTAGGAATAATAATTATCGATTGGACTCCATTCAAAACAGATATGATTATGCCAAATTCTTTAATTACCAACCACCGGGTATTAGATTGGCCAATAATGCAAATTTATTTAATCCAAGTGGGGGCTTATCAATAGGATTTGATTTAGTGGAGATGATCAATATGTTTAGGTTCAAAAGAAACCGAAATCTCGGTTATTTACAAAAAAGACTCATTTCTCAAGAGCAGGAAAAGTATGTAAACTACCGATTTACCAAGCGGTTTGTTCAAAAAATCACCCTTTTGGAGGGTGAGCCGCTTACCCAATTTATGGACTATTGTAAACCCTCTTATGAGGTTTTAGGCCTATTAAACGACCTAGAATTGGGCTATTATATCCAACAAAAGTATTTGGCATTCAAAGCCAGCCGTCCCTAGTCTTCCGTTCATCTATTTTATTTCTATAAAAAGGCAGGTTTTTATATCTTTATAGACTAAAATTCAAGCATTTGAGAAAGATTCAGTTGATTATCGCGGCAGCAGTTTTATTCGTTGTCGGATGTAAAGAAAAAACGAAGCCAACAGACAAGTTTAATCCTAATATGCCTGTTTCGGTAGATATTACTATCGCGGAAGTACAAAAAGTAGACAAACAAATCGAGGTGAACGGAACGGTTTTAGCGAATGATTTTGTGGAACTACATCCAGAAACAAATGGTAGAATTACTTTCTTGCAAATTCCAGAGGGCAAAATGGTTAAAGCGGGCACTGTTTTAGCAAAACTAAATGACGCAGATTTACAAGCACAATTAGAAAAATTAAAAGTCCAATTAGAATTAGCTAATATCAATGAACAAAGAAATAAGCAATTATTGAATGCAAGAGGCATTAATCAAAGCGATTACGATTTGTCATTACAACAAGTAAAGAGTTTAAAAGCCGATATGGCTTATACGCAATCACTAATAGATAAAACGGTGATTAAAGCTCCTTTTGATGGTCAAATGGGATTAAGACAAGTAAGTGTTGGTGCATTTATTAATACTGCAAGTACCATTGCAACTATTCAAAAAGTGGATCAATTAAAAATGGATTTTACTTTACCAGAAATTTATGGCGATTATGTAAAAGTGGGTAAGACTATTCAAATGACTACTATTGGTAATGAGCAAAAGCCCATCAATGCAACCATTACAGCAATTGAACCTCAAATCATTGCTACTACAAGAAATATAAAAGTTAGAGCTAGCTTCAAAGGCAAGGTATTACCTGGCGCATATGCTAAAGTATTCTTGGGGGAAAATGCAACAAAGCCAACCATCATGGTGCCTTCTAATATTATTATTCCAGATTCCAAAGCAAAGCAAGTGGTTGTAGTGAGAAATGGAGAAGCCAAATTTGTAAGCGTCGAAACAGGCTATAGAACCATAAGTTCTGTTGAGATCACAAAAGGATTACAAGTGGGCGATAGTGTGATTGTTGCAGGCATGCTTTTCGTTAAAGATGGTGCTAAATTAAAAATTGGCAAAACACTTTCAAATCTTGATATTACCAAATAGGGTTTTAAACTTATTATTTTAGATGAATATATCTGAACTTTCATTGAAACGACCGGTATTGGCTACCGTGATGAATATTGCCATTATAATTTTTGGTTTAGTAGGCTTTTCTTTTTTAGCGTTAAGAGAATATCCAGCAATTGATCCACCTATAGTGAATGTACAAACATCCTATACTGGAGCGAACGCTGAGGTGATTCAAAGTCAAATTACTGAACCTCTTGAAAAAGCAATCAATGGTATTCCGGGTATCAGAACCATTAACTCTTCAAGTTCTGTGGGTAATTCTAATATTACTGTTGAATTTAATTTAGGCGTTAACTTAGAAACTGCTGCCAATGATGTTAGAGATAAGGTTTCACAAGCACAAAGATCACTTCCGCAAGATATTTCTAGTCCACCGGTAGTTTCTAAAGCAGATGGGGGAGATTTTATATTAATGTTAACCATTAGAAGTAAAACAAAGGGATTATTGGAGTTAACAGAGTATGCAGAAAATGTTTTGTTACAAAGGTTTCAAACAATTGATGAAGTAAGTAATGCTGGAGTTAGAGGAAAGCGTCAAGCAATGCGCATCTCTCCAAATACGGATTTATTAAGTGCTTATGGAATTGCATTCAATGATATTCAAACTGCATTAAATAGAGAGAACGTAGAATTACCTGCAGGATCTATCTATGGTAATAAATCAGAGTTTATCATTAGAACTTTGGGAAGATTATCAACAGAATTAGATTTTAGAAATGTCATTCTAAAAGAAGATGCTAACGGTATTGTGAGATTGGGAGATGTTGCTAAAGTAGAATTAGGTCCTGAGCAAGAAGACCAAGGTACTTATTTCAATGGAGTGCCAGTGGTGATGTTGACCATATCTCCTCAACCAGGAGCGAATCAAATTAAAATTGCTGATGAGTTTTATAAAAGATTAGAAGAAGTAAAAAAGCAAAATAAATCAGATATTGAGTTTGCTATTCCTATTGACAATACTTTAAATATTCGTCGTGCTTTAGCAGAAGTAAAAGAAACTATTGTGATTTCTTTTGTATTGGTAGTATTGGTTATTTTCTTCTTCTTCAGAAATTGGTTAATTGCCATTCGCCCATTAATAGATATTCCTATTTCTTTGATTGCTACGTTCTTTATTATGTACTTAGCTGGCTTTTCTATTAATGTATTAACCTTATTGGCCATTGTATTAGCAACTGGTTTGGTGGTAGATGACGGAATTGTAGTGACGGAGAATATTTTTAGAAAACTAGAAGAAGGATTGTCATTAAAAGATGCAGCAAGAGAGGGTAGTAAAGAAATTTTCTTTGCAGTCATTTCTACTTCTATCACATTGGCAGTGGTATTTATGCCAGTTATTTTCTTACAAGGTTTTGTAGGATCTTTATTTAAAGAATTTGGAGTAGTGGTTGCTGGCGCGGTACTTGTGTCGGCCTTTGTATCCTTAACGATTACCCCAGTATTAAATGTTTATCTAAATAGAAAAGATGGTAAACATGGTGCTTTTTATGAAAGAACAGAGCCTTACTTTAAAGCTTTCGAAAATGGATACAAGCACTTATTACAAAAATTCATACATGTAAGATGGATCGCTTGGGTAATCGTTTTAGGTTGTTTTGGTTTGATTTTTGTTGTTGGTAAAAATATTCAAAGTGAGCTAGCACCATTAGAGGACAAGGGTTCTGTAAGAATTACGATGTCGGGTGCTGAGGGAATGAGTTATGATGATATGAGAGCTGACTTATTAAAAGCAGTTAGAATTATGCAGGACTCTTTCCCTGAACAAGCTTTCACTTGGGGTAGTGTACCAGGTTATGGAGGTAATAGTGGTAATAGTTCTGCATCTGGAAGATTAGGTTTGGTTGGTAAAGACGAAAGAACAAGAACCCAATCTGAAATTGCTGCAGATTTAAATAAAAAAATGAAACGTTTTAAAAACGTAAGAGTTTTTGCTATTGAAGAACAGACTATTTCTGTGGGTATGATGTCAAGAGGTTCACTGCCTGTTCAATTCATTATTCAAAATTTAGATTTCCAAAAAATTAGAAATGTGATTCCTCAATTCTTGGAAGCTGCTAGAAAGGATAAGACTTTCCAGAATGTGGATGTGAATTTGAAATTTAACAAACCTGAGTACGATTTGTCTATTGATAGAATGCGCGTAAGAGAATTGGGCTTGAATACTGCAGATGTGGCACAAGCTTTACAAGCTGCATTTAGTGGTGCCCGATCTGCTTATTTTATCATGAATGATCGACAGTATCAAGTGATCACACAGGTTCCGAAATCAGATAGGAATACCCCTTCTGATATTGATAAAATATATGTTAGAAATAACAGAGGAGAGCAAATACCTATTTCAAGTGTATTAACAATTGAGGAAAATAGTAATCCACCTAATCTATACCACTACAATCGTTTTAATTCTGCTACTATTTCTGCTTCTTTAGCAGAAGGTAAAACAATCGGAGACGGTGTGGATGCGATGGAAAGAATTGCTAAAGAAAAATTAGATGAAAGTTTTCAAACCGCATTGAGTGGTCCTTCAAGAGATTTCAAAGAGAGCTCTTCTAATACTTCTCAAGCGTTGATTTTAGCATTGATATTAATTTATCTAGTGTTAGCAGCTCAATTTGAGAGTTTCACGGATCCATTTATAATTATGATTACTGTTCCACTTGCCATAGCAGGTGCCCTTTTAAGTTTATGGACATTAGATCAAACACTAAATATTTTCTCTCAAATTGGTATTATCATGTTGATAGGTTTGGTTACCAAGAATGGTATCTTGATTGTAGAGTTTGCGAATAAGAAAAGAGAAACTGGATTAGCTATTAAAGAAGCTGTATTAGAAGCTGCCACTCAGCGATTAAGACCAATTTTAATGACAAGTTTAGCGACTGCATTGGGCGCTTTACCTATTGCGATTAGTTTAGGAGCAGCTGCGACTAGTAGAAAAGCATTGGGAACAGTGGTGGTGGGAGGTTTATTGTTCTCTTTAGTACTTACTTTGTTTGTTATTCCTTCTGTGTATACATATTTATCCAGTAAGCATAAGAAGCAAATTGATTAAATTATTTATTTAAATAAACAAGCCATGAAATACTTTATAACTTTTTGTTCTTTAGCTTTCATGGCTTGTAATTTTTCTACAACTACTCAACAACAGCAAGATTGGACAATCGGTGATTTTGTAAAACAAGATTCGGTTAATCCTATTTTATTGCCAGACACCAATTTTCGTTTTGACTGTCCAGTGTCTAATAAGCAAGTGCTTTGGCAATCTAAAAATGTGTTGAATCCAACTGCCTTTATTAAAGACGGTAAAGTGTATTTATTATATCGTGCGCAGGATAGTGCTATGACTTCAAGATTGGGCTTAGCAATAAGTGAAGATGGAATACATTTCAAAAAACAACCTAATCCCATTTTTTATCCTACCAATGACAGTCTACAAAAATATGAATGGCATGGTGGTGTGGAAGATCCAAGAATTGTATCAACCGAAGATGGTGGATATTTATTGACGTATACCTCTTATGATGGCAAAACCGCAAGACTTTGCTATGCCACCTCAAAAGATTTATTACAATGGGAAAAATACGGTCCATTGCTCAAGAATGAAAAATACATCAATGCATGGTCAAAATCTGGATCAATTGTAGTGGAGCAAAAAGGAGATCAAATGGTTGCTAAGAAAATCAATGGAAAGTATTGGATGTACTTTGGAGATACCCAATTATTCATGGCTTATTCGAGTGATTTAATTCATTGGGAGGCTTTAGAAAATAAGGAATCTCAAAAAGTAGTTGCTGTATTAAATCCTAGAGCAGGTTATTTTGATAGTAGATTAGTAGAACCCGGTCCATTTGCTTTGTATACCAATAAAGGCATTGTGCTTATTTATAATAGTAGCAATGCTGCCAACAACAATGATCCTAATCTTCCAATATATACTTATTCGGCTGCACAGGCATTATTTGATTCAACCCAACCTTATAAATTATTGGATAGAACCAATCAATATTTCATTCATCCTGATAAGCCTTATGAAAAAACAGGAGAAGTGAACGAAGTATGCTTCGTTGAAGGCCTAGTTCATTTTAAGCAAAAATGGTTTTTATATTATGGCACAGCAGATTCTAAAATTGCGGTGGCCATTGCCAATCCTCGCTAGTTTTTGATTATATTTTTAGCAATAAAATCTGCGGTTAATTTTTCTACTGTAGCCACATCTTTTGATACCAATGGTGAGGCCAATACATGGTTACCAGTATTCACTGCTACTGCAGATTTTAAATCCGTAGGTGTAGCAATTTCTTTGATCATTTTTTGAATGGCAGCTACTTTTACTACATGGTCTTGATTAGCCTCGTCTTTATAATAGTATAATGCAAGTGTTGGCTGTTTGACTTTTGAAAAAGTTGCTTGATTCATAGTTGCTTCTAATAAATTTTGTAAAGCTACTGTTGCTTCTAATCTATAATGTGTGTTCCAATACTTTGGATAATCTGGATGTTGATATTTTATATCCATGTAATTTCCTTTCATTACCATTCTTCCAATTTGTAAACCCCAAGGATTATTTAATAAAGGAGCTGTTGGATTAAAAATTTCTATATTAGGAGAATATAAAATTTGTCCTGCAATATCTGGATAAGCAGCAGCTAATTGTAATGATAAGGTTCCCCCTGTGGAAGTGCTCATCAGAATTATTTTCTTTCCTAATTGTTTTCCTATGATATAAGCTTGCTTAGCAGACTCCCAGTAATTTTCTGCGGTTAAGTTTTGTAAATCTTCAGTTGTATCAATTCCATGCTCGGCCAATCTTGCTAAATATAAATTACAATGAAATTGCTTTGCTATATTTTTATGTACTGGATCGCCTTCCATTTGACTTGCACTAAATCCATGTAAATAAACAATGGCATATTCTGTTTGCTGATGATTGCTATCGGCCCATACGATACTTGCTTCATTATTTGGCTTAATGGAATGTTTGGATTCATTAGCGCGCACTAGGCTATCCAAATTGGTACCTTCTGGAATGGCTTGTATGGCATAGTCAAATACTGGTTGATCTGGGTGAGGCCCCACAAAATAAACAACAGCCAATAAGGCAATAAGTCCTAAAATTGCTTTTAACCATTTCATAATAAATAGATTGGTATAATAAAGCTAGTGAATTCAAAATGCATTAAAAATATTTTTTCGTACCTTAAATTTTCAAAACGATGCTATGAACAACCAAAGATTCTTGTCTTTAGATGTATTTAGGGGTATGACTATCTGTTTAATGATTATTGTAAATACGCCCGGAGATGGATCGATGACATTTGCGCCTTTTAATCACGCTGCATGGAATGGGTTCACGCCCACAGATTTGGTTTTTCCTTCTTTCTTGTTTGCAGTAGGTAATGCAATGAGTTTTGTATTACCTAAATGGGAGAAGCTATCTAACGCAACTGTTTTATTGAAGATTTTAAAACGAACTGCTTTAATATTTTTATTAGGCTATTTAATGTATTGGTTTCCGTTTACAGGTCCAATTGGCGAAACGCGCATATTGGGTGTATTACAAAGAATTGCTTTGTGTTATGGCTTTGCCTCTATTATTGCACACTTCATGCATGAAAGAGTAGTCATGATTGTGTCTGCGATTCTATTGTTGTTGTATTGGTATTTGTGCATGCGATTTGGTGTGCCTGGTCAAGAGTTAACATTAAATGGTAATGCTGGGGTATTATTGGATAAAATGATTCTTGGAGAAAGTCATATGTATATGGAAGATGGAGTGCCATTTGATCCAGAGGGTCTTTTAAGTACCCTTCCATCTATTGTGAATGTGTTGATTGGGTTCAGAGTAGGTAAGTTTATTCAAGAAAAAGGTAAAACTTATGAAGGCTTAACCCTTTTGATGATGTGGGGAGCTGGGTTTATTTTCTTAGGATTTATGTGGAATTATCAATTCCCTATCAATAAAAAGCTTTGGACAAGTGCTTTTGTGATGTTGACCGTTGGCTTGGACATGGTGATTTTGGGTACCATTATTTACAGAATTGAAATGCATCGACAATTGCAATTTTCGAGCTTTTTTGAGGTTTTTGGCAAGAATCCGCTGGTTATTTACCTATTTTCAGAGATTTTAGCCATTATTTTACATATTACCAAAGTGGGAGATCAGTCTACTTTTAGTTGGGTTTTTCAAAATGGATTCTCCTATTTTGCTCCCTATTGGGCTTCTTTAGCCTTTGCATTTTGCTTTATGTTGGTTTGCTGGCTATTGGGTTATATATTAGATAAATATAAGATATATATTAGAGTGTAAATCTTCATCATCCTTTTGCCTGTTTTGTTTTTTTTAGGAGTATAAACGGCGTACCTTTGCAGCCTCAAAACAGTACATGGAAATAAGAAACATCGCGATTATCGCGCACGTTGACCACGGTAAAACAACATTGGTTGACAAAATTTTACACGCCACTAAGGTATTCAGAGACAATCAGGAGACTGGTGACTTAATTATGGATAGCAATGAGTTGGAGCGTGAAAGAGGTATTACGATCTTAAGTAAGAATGCTTCAGTAACTTATAAAGACGTTAAAATTAACGTGATAGACACTCCTGGTCACTCTGACTTTGGAGGTGAAGTTGAGCGTGTATTGAAAATGGCAGATGGTGTTTGTTTATTAGTGGATGCATTTGAAGGTCCAATGCCTCAAACTCGTTTCGTTTTACAAAAAGCTTTGCAATTAAATTTAAAGCCTATTGTAATTATCAATAAAGTTGATAAAGAAAACTGTCGTCCTGACGAAGTGCATGATGCAGTTTTTGAATTATTCTTCAATTTAGATGCAACAGAAGATCAATTAAATTTCCCTACATTCTATGGTAGTGGAAAGAATGGTTGGTTCAATGATAGCTTAACACCTTGCGAAGATATTACTCCATTAATGGATGGTATCTTGAAATATGTTCCAGGACCTGATGTGAAAGAAGGTCATACGCAAATGCAAATAACATCTTTGGATTACTCTACTTTCTTAGGTAGAATTGCTATTGGTAAAGTAGAAAGAGGAACTATCAAAGAAAATCAAAACATCGTATTGGTGCAAGCAGATGGTAGTATCAAGAAAAATAAAGTAAAAGAATTATACGTATTTGAAGGAATGGGTAAGCGTAAAGTAACAGAAGTTGTTTCTGGTGACTTATGTGCTGTTGTTGGTTTAGAAGAATTCAATATTGGTGATACCATTGCTGATCCTGAAAATCCAGAAGCTTTACCAATTATTAGTGTAGATGAACCTACAATGAGTATGACTTTTAGTATTAACAACTCTCCTTTCTTTGGTAAGGAAGGTAAGTTTGTAACATCACGTCATATTCGCGATCGTTTAATGAAAGAAACAGAAAAGAACTTAGCATTGCGTGTTGAAGAAACAGATAGTGCAGATAGTTTCTTGGTATATGGTAGAGGTATTTTACACTTGGGTGTATTGGTAGAAACAATGCGTCGTGAAGGATATGAATTAACTGTTGGTAATCCTCAAGTATTGGTAAAAGACATTGATGGTAAAAAACATGAACCATTTGAAATTTTAGTGGTGGATGTTCCTAGTGAGTTTAGCGGTAAAGTAATTGACTTAGTAACTCAGAAGAAGGGTGAAATGTTAATCATGGAATCTAAAGGAACTATGCAACACTTAGAATTTGATATCCCTTCAAGAGGATTGATTGGTTTACGTTCTCAAATGTTAACGCAAACTGCTGGTGAAGCAGTTATGGCACATAGATTCAATGAATACAAGCCTTGGAAAGGACCAATTCCTGGAAGAAACAATGGTGTATTGGTAGCAAAGTTTGCTGGTACAACAACTGCTTATTCAATTGATAAATTACAAGATAGAGGTAGATTCTTTATCGAACCAGGTGAAGAAGTGTATGCGGGTCAAGTATTGGCAGAACACATTAAGCCAGGTGATTTGAATATCAACGCTGTGGAGATGAAAAAATTAACCAACCACCGTGCGAGTGGTAGTGATGATAGCGTTCGTATTACTCCAAAACTACAATACACTTTAGAAGAGTGTATGGAATATATTCAGTTTGATGAGTGTATTGAAGTGACTCCTAAGTCGGTTCGTATGCGTAAGACTTTGTTAGACGAGAATGATCGAAACAAAGCTTCTAAGCAAGCTGCGCAGTAAAAAAATAGGGGCTATAAAATTTAGCCCCTATTTTTTTACTTATTTTTTAGATTTTTTACTTAGTATCTGACTACAAAAATTATATATAATTTTTGTAGATGGGTAGATTGAAAAAATCAAAAAGAAGAATAATGATTAATTAGTTATTTTCTTTAACTAATTAATCATTTAATGCTTTCCAAAGCATGTCTTTCAACTCTGTTAAATTACTTTGAATAGCAGAGGAAATAAAAATATGAGGAATATTTTCTGGTAATTCTTTTTCAATCGCTTCTTTTAATTCATCATCTAGTAAATCTGATTTACTGATTGCAATGATAAATTCTTTTTGCAATAGTTCTGGGTTGAATGCAGCTAGTTCGCTTTTTAAAATTTCGAATTCTTTTTTATGATCATTTGAATCTGCTGGTATTAAAAATAATAACACAGCATTTCTTTCGATATGTCTTAAGAACCTATGTCCTAGGCCTTTTCCTTCGGCAGCACCTTCAATGATTCCGGGTAAATCTGCAATACAGAAAGATCTATTATCTCTGTAAGCTACCATGCCTAACTGAGGAGTAAGTGTCGTAAATGCGTAATTAGCAATTTTTGGTTTTGCAGCAGTGATGGTGGATAATAAAGTTGATTTTCCTGCATTTGGAAATCCTACCAAACCAACATCTGCTAAAACTTTTAATTCAATTTGTTTCCAACCTTCAGTTCCATCTTCTCCTGGTTGAGCATATTCTGGAACTTGTTGAGTGGCGGTAGCAAAATTGCTATTTCCTAATCCACCTCTACCACCTTTTAACCAAACAATCTCTTGTCCGTCATGTAAGATCTCTGCTTCTACCACACCTGTCTCTTCATCTTTAGCTATAGTGCCTAATGGAACTTCAATAATAATATCTTTTCCATCTTTACCTGTGCAATTATTCTTACTTCCATTTTCTCCGTTGTCCGCAATAACATTTTTATAATAGCGCAAATGCAATAAGGTCCATAATTGCGCATTACCTCTTAATATGATATGACCACCACGTCCACCATCTCCACCATCAGGTCCACCCTTTGCAGTTAATTTATTTCTTAGGAAATGTCTACACCCTGCACCGCCATGTCCACTATGTGCAAAAATGCGGATGTAATCAATAAAATTCTTTTCAGACACTTGTTATGTATTAATGCACAAAGTTAGTGCAAAAGGCTTACTTAGTAGCCTTTAATCCATCAATCAAAATAGTCACCATGTTTTGCTCCAGTTCTTCAGCGCTAATTTTTTTGGTAGATCTATGCCAGCTTTCAATACCACTTACTGCATGTAAAAATATCAACACGACTGTTGGGGCATCAATGGCTTTGATTTCTTTATTGCGAATGCCTTCTTCAATAATTGCAGCTAAACGTTTACGATAAACTCTTCTTTGATTTTGGTAATTAGATAAATAAGGATCAGACAGGTGTTTCCACTCAGTATCATTCACATAAACTTCTTCATAATGATTGATCATTTCATCTATATGAAAACGAAGAATCTTCTCCATTTTTTCTAAAGAACTGATGTTCTCAGATTCAATCTCATCTAATTTTACCATAAAACGGTTGGCTACATTAAAGACCAATTCATGTAATAACTCGCTTTTTGATTTAATATGATTGTATAAACTAGCTGCTTCTACCCCCACGGCTTCTGCTAAATCACGCATACTTGCAGCTTTATATCCCTTTTCTCTAAATAATGTGGCAGCTTTACTAACAATAATATCCTTTCTTGATATATTCTTTTCCGTCTTGATCCTAGCCATAAAACTAATTTTTTGAGTGATTTGTTAGTACAAATTTATAGAATTAATACAATGATTTATGGATATTTTTTAAATTTTTGGTCGTTTACGTTAGTTTTTGATTATCAAGCACTTAAAAATCGTAGTTTCGCAGCTGAAAAAAACCAAAATACATGTCTTTAGTAGTTGTTGGATCAATGGCATTTGATGCTATAGAAACTCCCTTCGGGAAAAGTGATAAAATTATTGGCGGTGCTGCAACCTATATTGCTTGGTGTGCATCTAATTTTACGCCTGTTAAACAAATTTCTGTGGTGGGTGGAGACTTTCCGCAATCAGAATTAGACGCCCTTGCAAACAGAGGCGTGACTTTAGAAGGAGTTCAAATTAAGAAAGACGAGAAAACATTTTTCTGGAGTGGTAAGTATCATTTAGATATGAACACTCGTGATACTTTAGATACACAATTAAATGTGTTGGAAAATTTCCAACCAGTTGTTCCAGATAGTTATCAAGATTGCGAAATTTTAATGTTAGGTAATTTAGTACCTGGTGTTCAAAGTAGTGTAATCAAGCAAATGAAAAATCGTCCAAAATTAATCGTAATGGATACGATGAATTTTTGGATGGAAATTATGATGGACGATTTAAAGCATACGATTAGTTTGGTAGATGTATTATTAGTGAATGATAGTGAAGCACGTCAATTAAGTGGTGAATATAGTTTAGTGAAAGCTGCTAAGAAAATCATGACCATGGGTCCTAAATATTTAATCATTAAAAAAGGAGAACATGGTGCATTATTATTCCATAAAGATGAAGTGTTCTTTGCTCCAGCATTGCCTTTAGAGGAAGTGTTTGATCCAACTGGTGCGGGAGATACTTTTGCGGGTGGCTTTGTTGCTCACTTAGCAAGAACAAAAGATATTTCTTTTGAAAACATGAAGTCTGCTATTATTTTAGGAAGTGCAATGGCAAGTTTCTGTGTAGAAAAATTTGGTACTCAAAGATTAACCGAGATCAATGTGGACGATATTAAAGAACGCGTACAATCGTTTGTTCAGCTGGTTAATTTCGATATCGAATTAGTTTAATTTGGTCAATTGAGATCATCCAATTAATTTTGTTTCATCATGATGAAAAATAAACATACAAAACAAATTAAGAAACCACTCTAAGAGGAAGGTCTGATTGTTTGTATGCTAATAAATATACTCAGAAGCCTTCCTTAATTCGGAAGGCTTTTTTGTTAATCATCATACCCAAAAAATAAATATTAAAAATAAAACCCAATCATCATGCGCGTTGCAGTTGTAGGTGCCACAGGGCTAGTAGGCACAAAGATGTTACAAGTACTAGCTGAAAGAAATTTTCCAGTAACTGAATTAATCCCAGTAGCTTCTGCTAGATCTGCTGGTAAGGAAGTGATGTTTAAGGGAAAAGCGTATAAGGTAGTTGGCATGGAGGAAGGAATTGCAGCTAAACCTGCTGTTGCTATATTTTCAGCCGGCGGTGGTACTTCGACAGAATGGGCACCAAAATTTGCTGCTGCAGGTATTCGCGTGATTGATAATTCTTCTGCTTGGAGAATGGATCCAACAAAAAAATTAGTAGTACCAGAAGTGAATGCTTCTGTATTAACTGCAGAAGACATGATTATTGCAAATCCTAATTGTTCTACTATACAGATGGTGGTTGCGTTACAACCATTGCACGCAAAGTATACAATTAAAAGAGTAGTAGTGAGTACTTATCAAAGTGTAACAGGTACAGGTAAGCAAGCGGTAGATCAATTAATGAATGAGCGTGCAGGAAAAAGCCTTTCTGCTCAAGACATGGCCTACAAGTACCAGATTGATTTAAACGCAATTCCACAGATTGATGTGTTCTTAGAGAATGGATATACTAAAGAGGAAATGAAAATGGTAAAAGAGACTTGCAAGATTATGCAAGACGATTCTATCAAAGTAACTGCTACCACAGTAAGAATTCCAGTGATGGGTGGACATAGTGAGAGCGTGAATGTAGAATTTGAAAAGGAATTTGAGATGAAAGATGTAGTTGCTGCTTTAACTGCTGCTCCTGGTGTAATCGTGCAACAAGATGACGCTACACAATTCTATCCAATGCCTTTATGGGCGCATGAAAAAGATGAAGTGTTTGTAGGTCGTTTAAGAAGAGACGAAACGCAAGCAAAGACATTGAACATGTGGATTGTGAGCGATAACTTACGCAAGGGCGCTGCAACCAACGCAGTGCAAATTGCAGAGTACTTGGCCGCTAAGAATATTATTTAATACAAACAAATCGAGGACCTCATTTATGGGGGTCCTCGAAAAAATCATTAGATAAAATAGAATTAGTTAAATAATTTTTCTATTTAACTAATTCTACAAAATCTGCTTCAGATATAATTTTTATCGAGGCTATTTTTTTGGCCTTCTCTAATTTACTTCCTGCGTCTTCGCCTACTACTAAGTAATTTAATTTACTACTCACACCACTTAGAATATGACCGCCACGAGCTTCCACCATCGCTTCTGCCTCAGCTCTTTTTAATTGAGTCAATGTACCTGTAAATAAAAAATTCAAACCAGCTAAATTTCCATCTACTGCAGTTGCATTGGTTTGAATCATATTCAAGCCTAAATTTTCCAAGGCTTTGATTAATGTAATATTTTTTTCTTCACTAAAATATTGTCTGATACTTTTAGCAACTTTCACGCCTACATCTTCAAAAGATTGTAATTGTTCTTCTGTTAGTACTACTAAATCTAAAATATGATGAATTTGACTTGCAATCGTTTTAGCAGTAGTCTCTCCCACATAACGAATACCTAATGCATAGATTAATCTGTATAAGGGTTGTTGCTTAGATGCTTCTATTGCTGCCATTAAATTATCAACGCTTTTTTTGCCAAAACCTTCTAGTTGTCCTATTTGTGTAAAATCCAATTGATAGATCTGTGGAATATTTTTCAATAAACCCAATTCATAGAACTTTCTAATATTGGCATCGCCAAAACTTTTGATATCCATTGCGTCCTTACTTACAAAATGGATCATGCGTTCTACAATCTGAGCAGAACAAGCTGGATTGTTACATCTCCATACTGCTTCAGTTTCTTCTTTTTCTAAAATATAATCACATACTGGACAGGTACTAGGGAATTCAATAATTTTTTCTGTTCCTTTTCTAACGGAAGGAATGGATTGAACAATTTGAGGTATTACATCTCCAGCTCTTTCTATGATTACTGTATCACCTAATCTTAAATCTTTTTCTTTGATGTATTCTTCATTGTGCATGGAGATACTTGATACGGTAACTCCTCCAATCGCTACAGGCTGCAGTTTGGCAACAGGGGTAACAGCGCCTGTTCTGCCCACTTGAAATTCTACATTTTCTAAAATCGTTGTAGCTTGTCTGGCTTTAAATTTATAAGCAATAGCCCATCTTGGATGATGCGATGTCATACCAAGTTTTTCTTGTAAAGCGAAATCGTTGATCTTAATGACTAGGCCATCTATTTCGTAAGGCAAATGATCACGCTCTAATTCAAAATCTTTACAAAATTGAATAACGCCTTCAATATTGGAGATTAATTTTTTCTCTTTTTGGGGTGATCTGAATCCCATATTCCACAATAACTCTAAAGAGCCACTATGCGTTTTTAATAGATCTGGGGTTTTGGCACCTGCTTGTAAAGTGTAAAAACTAATGTGATAAATAAAGGCATCTAAATTTCTATCGGCTACTTCTTTTGGATCCTTCATACGAAGACTTCCTGCTGCTGCATTTCTTGGATTGGCTAAAGGAGGCAATTGTTTGGCAATTAATTTTTGGTTGAAATCATCAAAAGATTTTTTACTCATGATCACTTCTCCTCGAATTTCCATTTGCAGAATTCCAAAGCTTGATAAGGGGATACTTAAAGGAATAGACCTGATTTGTTTGATATTTTGGGTAATTTCTTCACCTGCCACACCATCTCCTCTAGTGCAAGCTCTCACTAACATATCATTTTCATATACCAAAGAAATACTGGCACCATCAAATTTGGGTTCAACACAATAGTTGATATTTTCTAATTGCGCGCCTTCTTTTGCTTTACGATCAAAATCATTTAAATCATCTGCGTCATAACTATTCTCCAAGCTTAACATGGGTACCAAATGAGGAAGGGTCTCAAATTGTTGATTCAAGCTATTACCAACTCTTTGGCTGGGGGAATCTGCACTAATTAAGTCTGGATGAGCTGCTTCTATTTGTAGTAGTTGTTGAAACAAACGATCATATTCAAAATCACTAATGAATGGATTAGCTACCACATAATATTGGTACTCGTGAAATTGCAGCACCTGTTTTAAGGCAGTTAATTCTATATGATGAGGGTTTTTTAAGAAATCCTGGGTAACGGCTTGAAGCTCTTGTATTTGTTCTTTATTGTACATGATTGGAAATGTCTGCTAAAATACAAATTGTTTTATTCTTTTATTTCGTATTTTGGCAACAAGAACAATTATTTTCTTGATTGCCTATGATGAATCCTACCAATAAGGATGCGGCTTTATTAGTGAGTGGTTATCCAACAGTGCCTTTAACGGTTGACTGTGTCATTTTTGGTTTTACGGATAACCAATTAAAAGTATTGCTCATTAAAAGTGACTTAGAGCAATACAAAGACCAATTGTCTCTTTTGGGAGATGTGGTTCAATCCAATGAAGACTTGGATAATGCTGCTAATAGAGTTTTACTCGAAAGAACTGGTATGCAAAATGTCTATTTGGAGCAAGTGCGTACTTTTAGCAAAGTGGATAGACACCCTGGAGGGAGGGTCATTACAACCGTTTATGCGTCATTATTGGATTTCAAACATGAGGAATTAAAAATTCATGAAAACGAGCTTAAGTGGCACACTGTAAGTCAAATCACCCAAATGGCATTTGACCATAAGCAAATTTTGGATGTGTGTTATGCCTGGTTGCAAAAAAGAATTCAAGAGCATCCATTGGCTTTTAGCTTATTGCCTGAAAAATTCTCTTTGAGACAGGTGCAGAATGTATATGAGGCTATTTTGGGAACCCAGCTTGATAGAAGAAATTTTAGAAAAAAATTTGCAAGTATGGGCTTGTTAATTGATACCAACGAAATGGAAGTAAATGTTACACATCGCCCAGGCAAGTTGTATAAGTTTGATTATGCCCAATATGAGTTAAGTAAGCGAAATTGGGTAGGTATAGATTTTTAAATACCTTTAGGCACTTTTACAAATAGGTATTACTATGTTATATTCAATGACCGGATACGGTAGGGCGGAGAGCAATTTTAATGAAAAGACATTTATTGTCGAAGTAAAGTCTTTAAATGGAAAGCAATTTGACCTTCGTTTAAATATTCCCTCTCCATTAAAACCTTATGAGGTAGAGATCAGGAATAAATTGAATGAGACCATTTTAAGAGGTAGTGTGGAGTGTACCATTCAAATTAAATCTAATGGGATTACAAAACCCATTAGCATCAATAAAGAATTAGCAAAGTCTTATTATCAACCCATCATGGAGTTGGCGGACGAATTAGGGATTACCAAAGAGAATATTTTAAGTACTTTATTAAAAATGCCTGATGTAGTTGCTTCAACCAATGAAGTGTTTACAGAAGAAGAGTGGAAGGTTTTGGCTGGTGTATTACATCAAGCGATTGATTTATTAATGAAGCATAGAGCAGAGGAAGGCAAATCTATTGAGAAAGACTTGGTAGAAAGGGTAGCAGCTATTTCTGCGCAGCAAGCTGTTATTGAAAAAATTGAACCTATTAGAAGGGCTAAAGTAAAAGAAAATCTAATCAAGCAATTAGAGCAACATATTGGTGCTGACAAATATGATGCTAACAGATTGGAACAAGAATTAATTTACTACATTGAAAAAATTGATATCTCTGAAGAGCGTGTAAGATTGACCAATCATTGCGCTTATTTTAATTCCATTTTATTGGAGAAAGATCCTTCTAAAGGAAAAAAACTTTCTTTTATTTTACAAGAAATGGGAAGAGAGATAAATACTACAGGTTCTAAAGCCAATGATGTAGATATTCAAAAGGCAGTGATATTAATGAAGGATGAATTAGAAAAAGCAAAAGAACAAATTTTAAATGTTTTATAAGATGAACTTATGGAGTAAAACATATTTTATACTTCTTGTGACATTATTCTTGGGAGCTTGTCAAACCATTGACTTGTATGAGCAAACCACTACTTATCCAGAGCATCAATGGTCTAGCAAGCAAATAAATCAATACCAGTTTAATATTGCAGATTCCAACGCTAGGTACAATATGTTTTTTGTCATCAGACACCATAATGCCTATCACTATAAAAATATTTGGTTACAAGTAATATCACAAGCTGCTGGAGATAGTATACAAAAGCAAACCATCAATATTAATTTAGCAGATGATATGAATGGATGGTTGGGATCTGGAATGGATGATATTTATGATCATAGGGTATTGATGAACACCCAGCCTTTAAAATTACCAAAAGGAAGTTTTAAAGTAAGTATACAGCAGATTATGCGTGAAGACCCACTTCAGAATATTTTAACTACTGGCGTAAGAGTTGAAAAAGCAAAGCCATGAAATTAAAATTAGTCAATATAATTTATTGGATTTTTTTGACTTATATGGTAGCTGCGTTTATATGGTGGTATGTTTCATTAGAAAAACAAAATGATCAAATCACACAAATAAAAATAGAAAAATTACAAGCTACACCTGGTGCTAATACGCTACAATACCAAGAACTATTAAATTATCAAGAAAGAAAAAGAAAACAATTTTTAGGAGAGGGCATTACATTTCTATTTTTGTTCTTTTTAGGTGCCATCTATGTATATAGATCTTTGGTGAAACAATTAAGGTATTCGAATCAACAGCAAAATTTTATGATGGCGGTCACGCATGAACTAAAAACGCCCATCGCAGTGACTCAATTAAATATTGAAACTTTATTAAAAAGGGATTTGCAAACTGATCAACAAAAACAGTTGTTGAATAATTCTTTGAAAGAAACCCAGCGTTTGGATGCACTCTGTAATAATATACTTTTAGCTGCTCAATTAGATTTAGCGGATTATCAACAAAATAAACAATCCATTCAGCTTACAGAAATTGTTGTAGGTGTAGTAAAATCTTTTGAAGAAAGATTTCCAACAAGAAAAATGATCGCACATATTCAAGAAGGAGTGATGATGTTTGCCGAGCCTTTGCTGATGCAAATGCTTTTACAGAATTTGGTAGATAATGCGAATAAGTATGCACCTATTGATACACCTATTGAAATTGTTTTAGAACAAAACGACAAAGAAATCTTGCTACAAGTGAAAGATCAAGGTCCAGGGATACCAATTGCAGAAAGAGAACGCGTATTCAATAAATTTTATAGAGTGGGGAACGAATATACAAGATCTGCTAAAGGGACTGGCTTGGGCTTGTATTTATGTAAGAAAATTGCTCAATTTCATCAATCTCAGCTATTGATTGGCGAAAACCATCCCCAGGGTACAATTTTTAGTTTCAAGGCAATGTTTTAGATTTTTGGTCGTTATTATAGAGTTAATGCCACAACATGTCTTTGAGCTCTATTGCCGATTTTTTACAACCCGTTAATTTAGACCTCCTTTCTAAGGATGAAGGCTATAGGGATACCCAATTAGGTAAACATATTAAGGTATATGAAACCCAATTGCCAGACATTTCCGACGCCGATATGGTGATTATTGGTGCAGGAGAATGTAGAGGTGCAGGATATGCTTTAAACGATCATGCATCAGCAGACGGAATTCGTTCTGCTTTGTACGCTTTATATTATTGGCATGCACAAGTAACTATCGCCGATTTAGGCAACGTTAAAATTGGGCAAACCATACAAGATAGTTATGCTGCTTTGAGAACAGTGATTGCAGAATTGATTTTACAAAACAAAAAAGTGGTAGTGATTGGTGGATCTCATGATTTAACATTACCACAGTATCATGCATATACGAGTATTCCTACTTTAGTGAATGCGGTGGTAACAGATGCTAAAATTGATTTGGATTTGGAAGCAAGATTACCTGCAGATCATTTTTTAGAAGAATTATTTACAGGATTACCGAATCATTTGAATCACTATGCACATATTGCTTTTCAAAGTTATTTCATGCATCCACATATGTTGGAGACCATCGATAAATTAAGATTCGATTGTTTTAGATTGGGTGTGGTGAGAGAAGACATTGAAGAAATGGAGCCTGTGATTCGTGATAGTCATATGATGAGTTTTGATATTAGTGCTATTCAAAATGCGCAAGCCCCTGCCAATATTATTACACCAAATGGATTAAACGGTGAAGAAGCTTGTGTACTTATGCAGTATGCTGGTATGAGTTGGAAAACCAGTAGCATTGGACTATATGGATACCAAGCAGAACTAGACCGCAACGGTTTGTCTGCTATTCAAATAGCACAAATGATATGGTATATTATTGATGGTATACAAAAAGGAAAGAAAGAATCTCCTTTGTCTGCAACAGAAAGATTTAAAGAATTTCACATTGCATTTTCTGATATAGATACACAATTTCTACAAAGCAAAAGCACCGGTAGATGGTGGATGCAATTACACAATAAAGAATGGGCGCCTTGTAGTTATAAAGATTATTTAGTAGCTTCAAAAAACGAAATCCCAGAAAGATGGCTAAGAGCATTGGAAAGAGAGTAATTACTGCCCAGTATATTTCATTATTTATTTTTGTTCTTTTATTTTCAAGTTCTTGTGCCATACAAAAAGCACAACGTTCTTTATTAAATACACCTGCTCTAAAGGGAGCCCATGTAGGTATTGCGATTTATAATGATACCAAAAGTGCATGGATTGATCAGCGCCAAAGCGATTATTATTATACGCCAGCGAGTAATACTAAGATATTAGCTACCTATGTAGGTTTACAATTTTTAGGCGACTCTATACCAGGATGGAAAATGGCAGAAAATGCAGATACCTTATTTTTATTTCCTCAAGGTGATCCAAGTTTTTTGCATCCTGAATTTACTCATCAACCTGTTGTTGATTTAATTCAACAAACCAATAAGCAAGTAGTGATTGCCACTACTCAATCCAATGATCGTTTTGAAAGTATGGGAGATGGTTGGGCTTGGAACGATTATGCAGAAGATTATCAACCTGAGCGTTCCAGAATGCCTATATATGGGAACGTGGTTCACTTTTATGAGCAAGGCAAAAACTTGCAAATAAAGCCATTTAGCTTTTTTAAAAATCAGGCTATTCAATACGAGGAGGTGAAATCTAAGCAGTGGTCAAGGAAAAAATTAACCAACGATTTTTTTGTTACTGCTCAAAAAAACAATGCCAAATATTTTCAGGTGCCTTTTATATCAGATCCAGAAAAAGATATTCAATTATTGAATGACAGTTTGCGTTTAAAAAAGCCAATTCAAGTTTTACATTATTCTCCGCTTCTTGCTCAAAAAACAATTAAAACAGTTCCAACAGATACGCTATTGAAAATCATGATGAGTAGAAGTGATAATTTCTATGCTGAACAAATTGTATTAATGAGTAGTGCGCAATTATTGGGTCGTATGGATGATGCAGCATTTGTAGACAGTATGATTCAACAAGAGTTCACTTTTTTACCTCAACCCATGCGTTGGGCGGATGGAAGTGGGTTAAGTAGATACAATTTAAATACCCCTGAAAACTATATAGCTATTTTAAAACAAATGCAAGCTAAGTTTGGAGAAGAAAGGGTTAAAAATATTTTTGAAAAAGGGGGAGAGGGAACCCTTTCTGCCTATTATAAAAATTTCCCGGGTACTTTGTATGCTAAGACAGGAACCTTAGGTGGTCAAATTGCCTTAAGTGGTTTTATCTATACGCAGCGTCAGCAAAAATTATATTTCTCTGTATTAGTGGCCAATCATATGAGTAAAACAAGTGCTGCTGTAAGAAGGGCAGTAGAGGCTTATTTGGTGGAGATTGCAAAGCGTAATTGATCCTTATAAGCAATCAATCAAGAATAAATTCATCAAGAAGTCTCCATAGTAGTTATTGAGTAAACAGGCCATCGATATAAGCTTCGTTTAAAGAGATATAGGTTGGGGCACCTGTGGCTGTTACCTGAGGTGTGTCACATTCACATAAAGCATCAATCAAAGTCCTCATCTCTAATGTGGTTAATTCCTTTCCTGCTTTAATCGCCATTTGTCTGCTCATGCAGCGAATCAACTTCTCTCTCTTGCTAAATTGTATGTTTGTACTGAAGTGTTTAAACTGCTCTAATAATAATTCAATCGCATTTTTTTCATTTCCTGATTCCACATCTGCAGGAATTCCTTGTATGACAAAACTATTGGGTCCAAAGTTTTCTAATTCATATCCAATCATTGCCAAGTCTGGAATGATTTCTTCTAGCAATGCAGCATCTGATGCACTCAATTCTAAGACTACCGGGAATAAACTTTTTTGAGTAGCGTGTGCTTGCATACTCGCTTTTTGGTATTTCTCATACAAGATACGCTCATGCGCTAATTGCTGGTGGATCATTAAAAAACCAGAATTGGCTGGGGCAATGATATAAGTATTGTGTATTTGAATTAAAGGCGCGTCTTCTACAATGGATAATTTATTTTCTGTTTCAGCAAAACCCATCGAAGAAGGTTTTACAATGTATTCGTTATTGGGCTCAGCACTTGGAATGGTGGAGAAATAATCTTTCCATTGTGCATTGTCTTTGCTGCCACCTGATTTTGGAATAAAATGTGCTTGATTTTTTTGTGTAAAACCAGCATATAAACTATTGCTTGCTGTGGCATGTTGTTTTTCTTCTGTAAAAGGTTGTTGAACTGCATCTAAGCTCTGAATTGATGCATCCAATGAAAAATCTAAAGAAGGTGCAATACTAAATTGTGCCAATGCATGCTTGACTGCAGCTTGAACAAATGCATAAATGATTTTATCGTCTTCGAATTTAATTTCCTGTTTGGTAGGATGTACGTTGATATCTACTTGTGCAGGATCAACATCGATATATAAAATATAACTAGGAAAATTCTCTTTTGGAATTAATCCTTCAAAAGCATTCGCTACAGCATGATGCAAGTAGGCGCTTTTGATAAATCTTCTATTGACAAAAAAGTATTGATCGCTTCTTGTTTTTTTAGCAGTTTCTGGCTTACCTACAAATCCTGCAATATTTAAATAGTCTGTATGTTCGCCTACCGCTACTAGTTTGGCATTATAGTGATTACCTAAAACTTGAATAGCCCTTTGTTTAAAACTTCCTCCTTCCCAATGAAATACTTCTTGTCCATTATTATTGAAGCTAAAAAATATTTCAGGAAAAGCTAATGCAACTCTTGTAAATTCTTCAATGATATGTTTTAATTCTGCAGCATTGCTTTTTAAAAAATTTCTTCTTGCCGGTACATTGAAAAATAAATTCTTCATGCTGATACTTGTTCCCACTGGACAAGCAGTAGCGGATGTTTCAACAATTTTACTGTTTTCTACAAACACTTCTGTTCCCGTTTCGTCTTCTGTTCTTCTGGTTTTTAAATGTACTTGTGCAACCGCTGCAATAGAGGCCAATGCTTCACCTCTAAAACCCATGGTTCTTATCTGAAATAAATCTTCGATTGTACTTATCTTACTGGTGGCATGTCTTCCAAATGCGTTTTGGGCATCTAAGGGGCTCATGCCCTTGCCATTATCAATTACCTGGATCAAAGCTTTACCTGCGTCATTGATGATGAGCTGAATTTTAGTGGCACCTGCATCTACCGCATTTTCCAACAATTCCTTTACGGCACTTGCTGGTCTTTGTATCACTTCGCCTGCCGCAATTTGGTTGGCTATATGATCCGGTAATAAATGTATTGTTTCGGCCACTTTAAATCTTTTTGAAGTGTGTAAAAGTAGTAAATTTGCCACTTAAAATTTCATCTTATGCTCAGAACGGCAGACATTAAAAAATTAGCCCATCATTACCTTCCCAAAGACTTTGTTTTAACCGATTGGGCTAGCTTGGAGCCGTATTTTAAAGAGTTATCCGATAGACCCATCGAAGATGCATTGGGCCTTGAAAAATGGCTAAAAGATTTGAGTGAATTAGAGGCATTTATTAGTGAAGATGCTTGTTGGAGACAGATCAAAATGACCTGTGATACCACCGATAAGAGTTTGGAAGAAGCATTTAACTTTTTTTGCATGGAGATTCAGCCCAAGATGCAACCCTATGCAGATGCATTGAATAAAAAACTAATGGCTTGTCCATTTACCCAAACCTTGGATAAGGATACTTATTTTACTTATTTAAGAGCTGTTCAAAAAAGTATTGATTTATTTAGAACAGAAAATATTGCTATTCAGGCCGAATTAAGTGTGATGCAACAACAATATGGTGCGATTGCTGGTAAGATGACCATTACCCATGAAGGCCAAGAATATACTTTACAACAAGCCGCACAGTTTTTAGAAAGTGAGGATAGAAATATAAGAGAGTCGGTGTATCGAAAAATTCAAGAAAGAAGATTAGAAGATAAAACTGCAATGCATGATTTGTTTTCTAGTTTGATTCAAAAAAGACATCAAGTAGCGGTTAATGCGGGATTTGAAAATTATAGAGATTATAAGTTTGTAGAATTAGGTAGGTTTGATTATACCAAAGAAGATTGTTATCAATTTCATGAAGCAGTGAAATTACATGTGCTTCCATTGATTGATAAAATTTATGCTAGAAAAAAACAAAAACTAGGTTTAGAAGTTTTAAAACCTTGGGATACAGAAGCAGAGCCAGCTGGAACAAAACCATTAAGACCTTTTACTGATGGAAAAGATTTATATGAAAAATCTGTAGCCTGTTTTGAACAGTTGCATCCTTTTTTTGCTGATTGCTTAAAGAAGATGAACTCATTAAAACATTTTGATTTAGAAAGCAGAAAAGGTAAAGCTCCAGGAGGATACAACTGTCCACTAGCTGAGTCTGGTGCTCCATTTATTTTTATGAATGCGGCTGGACAAATGAGCGATGTAACTACCATGGTGCATGAAGGGGGTCATGCCATTCATAGTTTTTTATCACATCATTTAAGCTTGAGTGCTTTCAAAGAATACCCAATGGAAATTGCCGAAGTCGCAAGTATGTCTATGGAATTATTTAGTATGGATCATTGGCAATCTTTTTTTGATAACGAAACAGATTTAAATAGAGCCAAAGAGCATCAATTGGAAAGAACCATTACTATTTTCCCTTGGATTGCTATTATTGATAAATTCCAACATTGGGTATATGAACATCCTGCACATACTATTGAAGAAAGAACTCAAACATGGACCAGTATTTTAAAGGAGTTCTCTACGGGTAGTATTGATTATACTGGATTAGATGAATTTAGAGCTATTGGATGGCAAAGACAATTACATTTATTTGAAGTGCCATTTTATTATATTGAATATGGTATTGCACAATTAGGTGCGATTGGCATGTGGATGCAATATCAACAAAATCCAAGCGCTGCTTTAGAGAATTATATGAATGCATTGGCATTGGGTGGAACTAAAACATTGCCTGAGTTATATAAAACAGCAGGCATTGAATTTAATTTTTCTCCTAACTATGTAAAAAACCTTATGGATTTTACCAACGCTCAATTAGAAAAACTGTATCAATAAATTGATTAGTTGTTATTGTTTTGTGGAGGTCGATTATTGGGTCTTGGCCCATTATTGTTAGAACGTGGTCCGTTGTTGTTTGGTCTTGGCCCATTATTGTTAGGACGTGGTCCATTGTTGTTTGGTCTAGGTCCGTTGTTGTTTGGTCTTGGCCCATTATTGTTAGGACGATCATTTCTATTTTGATCTCTTCTTCTACGATCGTTTTTCTCCAAACTCTTTAAGCTAATTTGGCCCACCAACTCAACAAAACTATTCTCTACCTCTTTTACTTTATTGCTGGTTAATTCAACTGCTTGTAATTCATCTACAACAACACCTTGTTGATTTAAGCGCTTAATTTCTTTAACTCTTTGCAAAGTTAAAGGGTAGTGCTTTGTATTATTTGGTAGGGTATACCACATGAGATTTTTGAAAATATCTTTCTTGATCAAAAATGCTTGACCCATAGCAGTTTGTAAAGTATCTGCATAATCAGGAAAGTCTTGTAAAGCATCCAAGTAGGTATCTAGTTCAAAATTCAAACAACATTTTAAACGACCACATTGGCCACTTAATTTAGTTTGGTTAATAGAAAGGTTTTGGTAACGCGCAGCGGTGGTGTTCACACTTTTAAAATCATGCAACCAAGTGCTACAACATAATTCTCTTCCGCAACTTCCAATGCCGCCCAATTTAGCAGCTTCCTGTCTGATACCAATTTGACGCATTTCTACTTTCACTTTGAATTCACCTGCGAAAATTCTAATCAATTCTCTGAAGTCAATTCTATCGTCTGCTGTATAAAAGAAAGTTGCTTTTTTGCCATCTGCTTGAAGTTCCACTTCGCTTAGCTTCATTGCTAATTTAAGGTTACTTGCATGTGTGCGGCTTCTTGCCAAAATATCTGCCTCTCTGCTCTTGCTTATTTTAAATGCTTCTATATCTCTTTCGTTACTCGCTCTTACAATCTTCTTCATTTCGGCACTAAACTCATCCACGCCGCGTTTTTTCATTTGAATGCGCACTAGTTCTCCAGTAATGGACACTTCGCCCACATCAAAACCATTTACCCCCTCAACGGTAACATAGTCCCCTTTCTCAAAATGTTGTAAAGTAAGATTTCTAAAAAACTCTTTTCTGCTGCCTTGTTTAAAGCTCACTTCCAATACCTTACATTGACTTTCAGCATCGTCAATAGGCAAGTCGCGCAACCAATCATGTACATTTAATCTATTACATCCTCCCGTGCTACAGCCGCCATTACTTTGGCAACCTCCTGGTTTCCCAGTTCCGCAAGATCCACATCCCATATATAATAAGTTCAGACTGTTAAAAATAATAAATACCTAAAGCTAGTCTCCCTCTTTTCTATACGCTGCCAGTCTAGCTTTCTGTCAAAATTAAGGTTTTGTTCTGAATGATATGGTAGAACTTGATACCCAAGGCCATAAATAGCATTTTTGGGTTGGCATTTCGCTCTATATAATAGACTGCCTTATCTAGTTCCTGTATCATGGCCTCTAATTGACCCACCCCAGCAATTTTATTAATTCTTAAGGCAAAATCCTTCAAATCTGGGTCTAAATGCAGGTCTTTGCCTAGTACTTTTAGTCGAATACTTTGCTCCAACAGGTGATTGAAGTACTTCAAAAATTGCTTTTGAGGCTCTCTCCCCATTTTGCTGGTTTCTTCCACCCATTTTGCTTGGGCAACTGGACCGTTCTTTAAAATAGCATTGAGCCATTCACGGATCTGAGCCAAAAAGTCGGCATCACTATGTTGTAATAAATGTAAAGCTTCTCTATAATTACCGTCAGCCATCAATGCCACTTGAGCTGCTTTTTCTGGGGCAATTTTTGCTCTTTCTATCAAGGCCTTTTCAATAGATGCAGAAGACAATCTTGGCACTCTAATTAGTTGACATCTACTTAATATCGTAGGTAAAATATTTTCTTCTGAAGCAGCTACTAAAATAAAAATAGTGTTTGCAGGAGGCTCTTCAATGAGTTTTAATAATTTATTTCCTTCTTTTCCTAAATATTCTGGCATCCACATTACCAGCACCTTGTAATTACTTTCAAAACTTTTAAAAGATAATTTTTTGATGATTTCATTACACTCGTCTGCGCTAATATTACCTTGCTTATTATCTGCTTTGATAAATTGCAACCAATCAAAAACATTACCATATGGATATCCATTGATAAATTCTCTCCATGATTCAATATGATTGGAACTTACATTTTTTTGTCCGGGCTTTTCTGAAATAGATGGAAAAGAAAAATGTAGATCTGGATGCATAAGTGCTGCAGCTCTTTGATAAGATGCAAGCTGTTCTATTTCGTCGGGTCCTGGAATTTTTACATCGGATGTATTTGATAAAGGATTGGCAAACATATCCACTACTGCTTCCGATGTTCTTGGGATACTCACTATGTATTGTGCAAATGCAATAGCCAATGGAAGAACGCCTGATCCTTCAGGTCCCATCATAAGCATGGCATGACTCAGCCTTTGATGCTGAACCATATCCACCAATTGTTGTTGTAGTTTTTCTTGACCTATTACTTCTCGCAATAACATGCAGCGAAGATAAAGGATAGTTATGTAAGCGCCTTACTTTAAGTTGCTCAAAATGGCTTCGCTATCTGGTTTAACATTGCTTGGATAATAAGCAATCATTTTACCATTCTCATCTAGTAAAAACTTATTAAAATTCCAGCTAATGCTAGCATCTAAAACACCATTTTTTGATTTTTGAGTTAACCATTGATAGATAGCTGCAGTATTTGTTCCTTTAACATCTACCTTATCGGCTAATGGGAATGTTACACCATAATTCTTTTTACAGAATTCAACAATCTCTTCATTAGACCCTGGCTCTTGTCCACCAAATTGATTGCATGGGAAGCCGATGATCACCAATTTATCTTTGTATTGTTCGTATACTTTTTCTAATGATTCGTATTGAGGGGTATAGCCACATTTGCTTGCCGTATTGACAATTAAAATTTTCTTGCCTTTGAAACTAGACATTTTAATATCCTTACCATCGATACTTTTTACAGTGAAGCTGTGAATACTTTGTGCGCTTAATGTAGTAGTTGCTGCAAATAACATAATGCTTAATAATAGTTTCATAAAATGCGTTTAATTGGATACTAAATTAACATCAAAATTGCAGAAAGGTTGACTAAATGGTATAAGTGGCAGTAAAAACACTGATATTTTTCCATTCGGTGTTTGACAAGGCAATGCAAGCTGCCTCAATGGTGGCACCGGTGGTCAATACATCATCCACCAATAGCAGATGCTTATTTTTGATTTTATGAGGATGTTCCACTAGGAAGCTTTGGCCAATAGCTTCCATTCTTCTAATACGGTCTTTATGTGTTTGACTAGCTGATTCGTAGGGCTTGATTAATAGATCTTCTACAATGGGTAATTGGGTGACAGATTGTATCCCCTTGCAAATTAATTGTGCCTGATTGTATTTTCTTTGATGCTTTTTGGAAGGACTAATGGGAATAGGAATTAAAAT